>Ga0209208_10001305_pt1 | contig 34896 bp, 23 predicted proteins | sample S1TSphfallax_3_FD_187694 | JGI IMG/M metagenome (GOLD analysis project Ga0209208, IMG submission 187694) | Host-associated microbial communities from peat moss isolated from Minnesota, USA - S1T2_Fd - Sphagnum fallax MG (SPAdes) (version 2) | ecosystem: Host-associated > Plants > Peat moss >...
ATTAGCATGAGGAAGATGATAGACTATTTGAGGATTTTGAATAAAAACTTTGACTTCATAGAAAAAAAATTGACCAAAAAAGAAGGCCAAAGCAAAACCACACCCACATTGGCATCAATTAGCATGAGGAAGATGATAGACTATTTGAGGATTTTGAATAAAAACTTTGACTTCATAGAAAAAAAATTGACCAAAAAAGAAGGCCAAAGCAAAACCACACCCACATTGGCATCAATTAGCATGATGAAGATGACAGACTATTTGAAGATTTTGAAAAAAACCTTGATTCCAATTTATCTAACATAACATAGAAGAAAAAAAATTGACCAAAAAAAAGGCTAAAGTGAAACCATACCCACACTTGCACCAATTAGCAAGATGAATATGAGATGATGAATGTCATCAGTTTGGTCCCATTGTTTTAAAGTAGGGATGTGTGGGTCCACCAAATCAAAGTAGGAAAGTGTGAGCCTTTATCCCCTCCACTTTTGGGATTCCTTCCTCCTTCATTTATTTTCATAAAAAGATTCAACTTTCTTCCCTTGGCCCCAAAATATGGGCCCACTAAAATCACCGGCCTAAAGACATGAGGCCTTTTTTTATTTATTAAATCAATAAAATCAACATGGGGTTATTAATTTGTTTAGGTTTTAAACATTACTATGGGAAAGGTCGCTAGGGTTTATTGAGGAAGAGTATAAAGGAGTGAGTGCAATATGAAAAATATGACATTTGAAGATTTTGCATTTTGAAGTATCATTAAACCCTCTTTCACCTCATTAATGATTGTTGTTTTATTTTTCATATTGACAAATAATATAACAAATGACTTAATATTTCAAGTTAAATTACATATTACATTATGACATCTTAGGTGTTGACACTATTATAAAACACACAAACATAGGTATTGAAATTAGGAATACTAAAATCATAGGTATTGCATAGTTTTGATAATGTTTCAATAATATGTAATGGTTATAACCATGATATCATTGGTATTGGAACCCCTTTACAAAATTGGAGCATTGGTATTGCATAGTTTTGAAAATGTTTCAATAATTTGTAATGTTCATAACAATGATATAATAGGTATTGTAACTCATAATCAAAATTGGAACACAAGTATTGCTTGTATATAATTTAAGTATGATACTAAAGGCATAAATATTAATTATAAATGTAATGCAATTACATGTATTACATATGTTTAACAATGTTTTAGCATTAAAACATTGGTATTGCATTTCCTTGTACATGTTTACACTTCTTGATATATTTTATGATATCAACCTTTTGTTTTGATTTTGTATGCCAATGCCAACATAAACATTGTTAATTTGTGGCTATGATATAAAACATTTTCATGGGTATTAGCAAGTAAAGATGTATACTCATCTACTATAATTTATTTAATATAATATAATTTGTGTTTGTACTTGTTTAGAAAATAGATGGGACACAAATTGGAATACACCATGGTTTGCCCATTGAAATGTGTTCTTGTTCAAGATGCACCCTCCCTTGTTTTGATGCCCAAAACTTGGCAAGGTTTTGGGAATATAGTGGATGCCATGGTAGGTTACATACCATTGGCAAATGTGGGAAAATACATTGAAAGATTGAAAATAACAAAGATGTCCCTTGCCAATTCATATGGTGGCGACATGATCAACTAAAAGCTTACTTGAAAAGGCCAACCATTGATAATCACCTTGGTCGTCATTGGTAAATAATGCATGTTCATAAATGAACTTGAAATGTGGATGTATGTTGATACAACATAATCATCCCAATACCATTGTCTTGTGTATGCATGTAGGTATCATTACAACTTTGGACTAGAGGACCATCATGGTGATCCTAGGCAACCCAAATAAAAAAACAAGGGTGCATTGCCAAGTTTTTCATGAAATGTTTGTACAAGTATCCAAATGTTGCAAAAATTGTTTGGTATCATCAAGAGCACACCCATGAGGATGGTACTTTGGCCCATGGAGCACTTGATCATGACTTTCAATCACATAAATCTCAATATGCAAGTTGCATTCTCCAAAGTTGAAGGCTTGGATTCAAGATTGATTGGACAATGGCTTGACCACTAGGCAAATATATGAGGAACATAAAAGATATGGTATAATGCATGACTTCTTGGAAAATAAACTTGTGTAGATGATTTTCTAATTCAAAGGACCATTCGATACTACAAGAATAAAATGAGGTAAGGAAGTTAAAAGCATCATCCTAATGACCACATGAATGTGCATATGTGGACTTTGGAATATCATGAAAATGTTTTTTTTCTTGCAAGAGAAAGACAAAACAAAAGGCTTACCTTTCACAATTGGCATACAAACATTATTACAAATTGCTTGGTTGTTGGAATTTGGGCATAATGGAACACTTTCCATGGATGTAACCTTTGGTACCAATGTGTAAAGGTATCATCTATTCACCTTAATGGTATTTGATCATCATCATCATCAAGGTCTCTTAATAGCATGGGTAATCACAAACTAACAAACGAAAATGGACTTCATATAATAGTTGTTACCATAGAAAAAACACATCTTGAAGATCCCACTTGGAGGCCCTCATGCTTCATTGTAGGTGGTGCCCTTCAAGCGTGTCATGCAATCAAATACAACACACCATTCCACCTACCTAGGGTAGAAATGCCTATCACCGAACATTTTAAGAGATTGGAGCCTTTTAGCACCTAGGATGCTCTTCTAGTTTTGATATCCAAAACAGAATTGTGCTACATTTAATTGCGCACCTCTTGCCATTTGAATTGTTTAATTTGGTAAGGAACAAAAAAGTTATGATTTTTCTAAGTAGAAAACCTTTTTTTTCTTGATACAAATATTATTAAACATTAAAAACACTAATGATCAAATACATGCACACCTATGGATGAGCAATGTGAACTTGACACAAGTCAAGTTCTCACTTACAACCAAACTAGATGAATGCTAAAAACATTCAATTTCTTGTTCAAAATGGTTCATCACACACCAATGGCTATGATCAAAACCTAAAAAAAAGGTTTTGATCTATGGTTTTAAGAATGAAATAATTTACTAACCTTAAAATATTGAACGGGTAACTTTAACTAAGTGAGAATTTGAGGTGCCATCACTTTATAGGTTCAAGGGTTTGGAACGTGGTGTCCTCTTTTCTTCACTTCACTTCCAACCTCTCCAGAGCACTCTCTCTCTTCCAAGCTTTGGAGAGTTATCTAAAAACCTCTTCCTATCCTTCTTTGTGACCTTCTTTGTGACTTCACTTTAGAAACATCTATAATTAATGTTTTCTTATAGCCTTGTGTTGCAGTGCGTAGAGTAACAATAATAATGTGCATGATGTCATGTGCTAGAAAACATTAGCGTGGTGTAGGAAGACACTAACATGGGTGCATGTGGGAAGACATTAGTGTGGTTTTGATCCTCCTTCATGTGGGAAGACATTAGCATGATGTTACATTAGCGTGCATGTGTGCGAGAAGACACTAACACAAGGCGTGTGGTGATGATCCTTTGAGTGGTGATCCTCCTTCAAACAAAATTTGCTGCCCTATTTCCATTTGTTCTATGTGTGCGTGTGCGCGCTACCTTCTTTTATTTTCAACCTTTGTTTGTGTGTGTGCGCTACCTTACCCTATTTTCAGCCTTTGTTCATGTGTGTGTGTGTGTTGCCTTACTTTATTTTCGACATGTGTGTGTGTTTTGCTTTACCCTATTTCCGGCCTCTGTGTGTGTGTCCTGCCTTGCCATATTTTCAAATTCTATCTGTGTGAATGTGTCTTGCCTTGCCTTGTATCTAACCTTTATCTATGTGGGTGTCGTGCCCTACCCTATATCTAACCTTAATCTATGTGGGTGTCGTGCCTTGCCTTGCTTTTGGCCTCTATTTCTGTGGGTGCCTTGCCCTACCTTGTTTCCAACCTTTGTCTGTGTGTGTCCTGCCCTGCCTTGTTTCCAACCTCTATGTGTGTGTCATGCCCCTGCCTTGTTTCCAACCTCTATGTGTGTGTGTCCTACCTTGCCTTATTTCCAGCTTTTATTTGTGTGTATGTGTTTTGTCCTCCCTTGTTTTCGACCTTTATGTGTGTATCATGCTTGCCTTGTTTTTGGCCTATGTGTGTGTGTGTCCTACCTTGTTTCTAACCTTCTTAAAACTTGTTGTGTGATGACATGTTTCCAAAATTATTGCCTCTGGATCTTATTGTTGTAATGATCCCAACTTGCAAACACTTGTTGTGAACCTCAAAAACTTAAAGATTGGTTGATGCATTCATGGCAACAAGCCTAGGCTTTTCACGTTCTTTTGCAAGCGGTTGTTGCTCTCCTGGCTACTACCTTCCTACTTGAGCTTCTTGCTCATTTTGTTGTTGTTGTTACATTCCTGCAAGAAGTTCATGCTCTTTAATAACAGTTGGTTGTTGCATTCTTGTTGCAACCCATCTCCTACCCAACATCCAAACTTTTGTCTTTACTTTAACCTCCTTCTACTTTGTTGTTATATTGCCAAATTTCTATTTATTGAAAAGGGGCACATGGGTTGGCACATCAACTACAATTTGCCTATATAGTCTATTTCCTACTTCCTTCACATTTGTAGGAGACCAAATGTTATTGAAGATTGCTCTTTTTCGTCTCTCAACCTACCTTTGGATCCTCATGATATTTGCATTTGTTGTTATAATTGTTCATTGTGTTGTCCTAGTTTCCTTCTCCTACCTTTTGATTTCCATTTCTTTTTTTACTACTTCTTTTTGTATAACTTTTTGACATAAAATGCCTAAGTATTGGTTTGATGTAACAACATGAGATTTGGAGTGGTCTATTAATGGTTCAATCCCTCTTGTTTTCCTTGTAGACAAACTTGGTAGCAACAATAGGTTGGCTATAAGGAGCACTTGTGGAGTTCAAGCTATTGCATTATGGACTTAAATTGTTTCAATTGCTAGTTCTTGGTCATAATTGGCTTCAACTTTAGGTTCTTGGGCAGGGTTGGCTTCAATTACTAGTTCTTGGGTAGGGTTAGCAAGGCAGACAATTCTAGTTTCCATGTTGGTTTCACTTGACTTGTGTACTCATGTTGTAGCATGTTCATATATAGGTTCATGGACATAGTATTATGTTGTTGACTGCAAGGATAAGCTTGGGTAGGTTCACTTTCATTTTGCAAAGTTGTAGCGATGTTGGTTAGTTTTGTTACATCTTTATTTTTGCCCCATTGGTTGCCATCTGTTACTCCTTTTGATTGTCCATCTTCATCATTTGATATGTCCATATTTGATTCTATTATATACACTTCGCTAAGTTTACTTTGATTGTCCATTGCCCTAGGGTTTAAAGGCCATCTCCTATGGTTTTGAACCATACTTTCATGTTTTGCTTGGATAATGATTGATTGAGTGTTTTATCCACCCAACCTATTAATGTAACCTTGTTTGGCTCTCTATTGTTGTTTCTCAACATGTTCTCATCTCTTTCCTTTCTAAAAGTAGATTGGAATGGCTTAAAGTAGCTAAGATCTAAAGGTTGTAAAACATGGGGAGTGTGAGATGGAAAGGTAATCATATCTAGCCCTACCTCATATGCTTGCTCAATTGCTTCTAGAATAACATGTGATCCATGTCCGTCTATACTTAGAAGGTGCCTACAAACCTCTTGGTACTAATTGAATAAAGAAAGAAAGAAATTGCTTGAACAAATAACATGTCCATGTTTTTTTCTACATTACCATACAAGATCCTAGCTTACATTGTTGAATGTAATTCTTTCTAATCTTCTCACCTTTGAAAATGTAGAAGCCAAGAAGGACACCTCTAGCTACATTATTATACAATTGATCGTCATCCATTTCCTTGATTTTGGTATTGTGCTATAGACTTGTTGTGATCTCCTTTTTGCAAGCACTCATGTGTTAGATTGCTTACCAACCTGAATATCAGTTTCATCACAATTCTATATGTGGTCTGAAAGATAATTATGTTTACTATATAGTGATTGCAAGTTTTCATAGAAAGAATTATAGGTAGCTGGGGTTAGTCCTTGTGCCCTAGAAATATCCAATCATTCTACCAAACGAGTGAATATTTTAGGGTGCCTTTGTTTAAACCAGTGCCACCATGAGGTTCAAGGGATTCCATTTTTGAATGGTGTTGCACAAATCTATGTTAATTCTGCCACTTTGAGTTTCAACTAATGTAATGAGATTGACAAGCCACATTCCTACATGCCAAATACCTATTCAAGGACTAATGCTTCTTCACTAGCTAATAAGACTATAAGTGGGTCACATTTTCTTAATGTAGGTTATTGGTGGGATGGTCTAATAGGCTTGTCAAAGGGATGTTCCAATACCGACTTGCCTTTCTCAACTATGTAAACCTTTTTTCAATTGTGTCTATGGCCTCTTTTAAGTTTTTATATCTCCAATTGCTTTTTAGACTAGTGAATTGCCTAGTAACCCTTGTTGACTTTTGTCATGGTTGTGATTCAAGTTGAAGAGGCATATTTTCTTTATTAGGTGCTAGTTGATCTAGCACACTGTTCCTCCTCCTTAGTGGTACATTGAAGTTCATGGGTGGTTGGACCCCCAAGGACCAAACCTCCACCAAACTAGAGGTTCTTGTGCATTACCAACAAGAAGTATATCTTCATTCTTCTTAAAATCAAACCATGAATACAAAAACTTAGTTAGTTTAGGGTAAGTAACTTGTGCATATTGTTCTTTTTTTTTAGCATCTAAAATTTAATGGAACCATTCTTCAAAATTAGACCAAACCAAGTTTTCATCTTTGGTTTCTATGTAGGCAATTGGAATAAATCTTTAGCTATGCAATTTTGCTACTACCCACTGCTTGTGATTTCCCTTTTTCTTTTGGACCAAAGGATTGTTCACATATTTAACAACCCAACGATAATATATATATTTGCTAAATTTTTTGATGTAAACTTTATCTATATATGAGAATATGGCCTCATTAGATGTAGGGTCTACTTTTAAATCTGCAATCTCTTCTTTTACTTTCACTAGAGATGCACAACTTTGTTGGCCTTAGTCTCCTTTACTTTTACTTCTTGAATTGTGTTTTTGCTAAAACTAGCTTGCCCTTCATACAACAAAGACCTTAACCCTATAACACTAGGAACCAAAAACTCAAAAAAACTTTGCAACTTTTGTTCAACATGCTTTGGAATTTCGGACATGCTTTCTTTCTTGATAGTGACGACCCAAATTATACAATGCATGTTTAGACAATCTTTAAATATCATGTGTGTGCAACTTTTGGCATGAAAGTTTAACAAGTTACAAAGGGTTGGGTATCCAAAGTAGGGGCATCCAAAGTAGGGGGTGGGCTTTTTTTGCCACACAATTAAGTCCTTACCCCATAATGAATTACATATGTTTATAAGTTTGATTTATATCAGTCCTTTCACCCAACATTTAATAATCCCAACCCCCACAATAATCTAGAAATGTTTGACACCCTTCCCTATAATTAAGGCATTCACATTTGTGTATTTAACATTGTAAACCCCAATCTTGAACCTAAAAGCATTTATTTCCAAACATTCACCAACCCATCTTTGTATCCCCATATATGGATCATTTGTGTTCATGGAGGTGGACATGCCAAAAGTTCTCACCCCCACAACCAACAACCCTAATTATAAATACCGTAATATTTGGTTTAAATCAAATGGGATCACACCCATGACTAAACATTTGTTCCCTATCCATGGACAATTAATGGAAAGACCAAACATTATTTTCCTTTTACCAATTTTTTGGTATTAGGGTAAAAGATGTACATATAAATGTGAGTACTTTAATTTGTCATAGAGTTGGTAGTGCTAAAAATGTGTGTTTGGTAAGAGGTGGGCGTTTGGTGATAGGCGATCCTACCTTAATTGCATTTTGTTTTATTTTGGTTTTTTTAGGTTATCTTTTGGTTCACCTTTTCCAATAATTTCACATGGTTGTTGTTGTTCCTTTTTCTTGGTGAACTAATCTTTCAATTCGTTACAAATTCTCATACTTTTACTAAGGGATGATTTTTATTTTATTTTGTAGTCATGTGTGGAAGGATGAAAATGTGCTTATGTACTTGTGTGCATAACATCTTTTGAAAATTGGAAGAACATCATTTCAAAGGTGCCAAAGGAAGGAGATGTGAAGGATGTGCTTTGAAGGCCACCGTGTACAAATCTATTGAATATGGAGAAAGTAAATTTGAAAACTTTGTTGGGCGCACACGAAAGAAGTTGTTGATGACTAGCGTGGAGGACTTTGGGGGTGCTCAAGTTTCATAATTATTTTTGGACACATTATTATAGGTTTGGTGAATGTAATCTATTAACCTTTTATTACATCTTGACATTATTATTAAATTGGAAACATGGTCCTATTACTTTTAATCATTGGAACCAAATGAATATTTAATGTGAACATATCCTCTATATCATAGTACATATACTATAATACCCATGTCATTAGTATTTAAATATGTGACTTTTTGCTTCTTGAAGCTCCATTTCAATGCTAACATCTTCCATTTTGCAATACACATGTCATAGGTTTTTATCTCAAACATGATCTATCGATTTAACATACATATGTCCAATACATCATACATATTGCATAGACATATGTACATAACACCAAAATGTGTTATGTTTTGTGATGTAGATGTGTGGAGGGTGGGAGTGTGTTGAGTTTCCCATGCAAGTCAAAATACTTTGGCAAGCATTGAGTTTTATCATGGAGCAATTAAATGGTGGTTGAAGCATGACACAAGAGGAACAAAAGCCCAAAAAGTTTATTGGTTGGTATGGAGGTTGACAAACCCAATATCAACACATTATCTCCATGTTCAAGAGGCAAAAAGAGAGGGCATTATATAAAACCATAATGTCAAGAAGATTGTGGTAGATGGTATATTCCAGGCTCGCACTGTCACAATAGGGCATTTGAATCCTCCACCAAGTATTGGAAAACCATGGCATGTTATGTCATAAGAAACCATTACAAGGTGGTATGTGGTTCCCAATCCCTACAATATGTGTGATTGTTGTTCTTGCAAGTGGCATTTTGGGGCAACTTGTGTAAACACCAAATTGCAATTATAGTGTTCACAATCAACATTTTAGAGGTCACACTCTTGGAATTTTGTGTCACATATTTTGGTTCACAAAGGGGAGGTTTGAGTGCTCTGAGGTGTCATTGGTGACACTTGGGGTTATGGAGTATAATGGTCATTTGTAGCTTATCCTTGGGTGCTGAATAGGCTTTTGAATCATTTAACTCTTTTAAATAAGGTTTAACCACATTTAATTGACATGGGACTTTTGCTAGGTCAACATGTCATTTGTAGCCTATGACCACCTTCCACATGGGCCCAAAAAACTGAAAAATGATTAAATTTCCATAAAAGCCCTCTCCAAGATTGATTTTTATTTTGGTTATTATTATTATTATTTTGAAGCACAAGAGCAGATCTAACCTAACAAGCCATTGGCAACCCACAAGTCAAGCTCATTGGCATAGGGCAAGGTAAGATGTTAAAATACCCGATCAAATTTTCAAAGGGTGTTAGAAAAATTTGTGTAGTTCTTACGTAGCTCAGTTGCAAGGTTTGATTAATAGGCTAGGAAGGGGGGTGTTTTTTTTCCCTTTTTTTTCCTTTTAAATAAAATTTGTAACACAAGTGGCAAGGGTATGTGTGAAGGCAAAGTCCATATGGCTATTTGTTGAACAAAAATGTGATGTATGTGGATATGCTGCAATATAAAAGAAATAAAATTGGTGAAGAGTTTTGAATTGGTAGAAGCAATTAGTGGCACTTAGTTACACCTTTTACTGTATAGAAGTAAGCTTCAAGTTTATACATTTGTTTATTTGTTCAGATTTTAAGCTTCCAACATGCAAATTTGTTATGTAATTAGACAACATGCAACATTTGCAAGTAGGGAAATTTTTGAATGTAATTATTAATTTTAACCACCTTGCAAGGAATTTGAGCCCCAATCACAAGGACCTTGCCCATTGTAGCACAAGGTATTTATAATAGTTAATAGGTTAGTATGGTATAAATAGTTTGTAAAATATTAGTTACCAAAAACATATATCAAAATGAAAATCCTAATATACATGTGATAGTAGATACTACAAGAAAAAAACTACAAGTTGTAAGAACATAACTAGCCATGTTCAAAATACATTGAAAAAACCTAAATGTGTTACAACAAAATTGTAAAAGATTTGGCACCATCTTGTACACATTAGAACATAAGAAACAATTACAACAAAAAAGAAGAAAATTGTAGCTACAACTTTTAGCAATTATGCATTCATTTCAATTTTGACCTTGTCACCATCATTCCAATTTGCAATAATAGTTTGGAAAGGGAAAATGTCCTTAGTGAAAAAAATTTGAACAAATATGTAAATAACATGTTTGGATGTTCTACCAACTAATTTTGAAGCTTGGACTTCATGAAAGTTAATGTGAAAAGGGTTCAATAATGCCAACAATTTGAATAATGGCCAATTGAGTAAGATTTATGAACTCAAAAAGATGAACCAACAACAAATTATTTGTGGCATTGTTGCCATGATCGAATGATTGGATTTTCATCTTTGGGATTTTCCATGACCTTATGAGCTTGAGTTTTCACCATTAGCTTGAAAGGAGATGCTTACAAATCCAAAATATCCCTTAAAAGTGGCTCAAAAATCCATGAACAAAACCTACCCAGTTTTGTTAGTGTATTATAATGCCATTTGATCATGCTCATATGAGTTTAAAAAGTGGATTCACAATTTAATCGTAACCAATATTGTGGGAAAATAACCCCAAGAACATTTGTCATTGGACCTTCATAGTTAAGATATTTATTTCAAAACCATCACAAATAATTAGAGAATGGATGTTAATCAAAGGATCAACATAATGAACTACATGTGTTATTCCATAATCCAAAAGTCCAAGTGTTTTATGCCAGCATTCAAGTTGGTTACCCAATCTTGCACAATCTTTACAAAGATGTGTTTGTAATTGCATCAATAAACTCTAGAAAGTTTGCAACTTGGAAAGAAGTGTTTGAATCTCTATACTTTTTGTACAAGTTTGTTGTCGCAAACCTAGCCTTGGGCTTGCGACCAAGGCAAAGGTTTGTAAAGGTGTGGGCCAAGAGGAGTGTGAGAGAATGTGAACATGAAGACTCACATTCCCAAGTGAGTTCCCATGTTGTCGCAACCCCACTTTGGCCAAGTGTGGGGGTGAAGCCCAACACTCCCGAAGTTGGGGATTTGGAGTCCTCCGAAACTTCCGAATGTTCAGAGTTCGACAGTAGAGGCCAAAACACCTCGCATTGGGGTGTTCTTGGTGTCATTGGAAAGGTCTTGAAGTGTAAATGTCTAAAATTCCCTTGCATTGGTCATTTGGACATCTGCAGCCCAAGTTATGGGCAAAAGAAGGGCCGGGAGTCAAACTGGCAGTTTGAATCCCGACCACTAAAAGTTGAGAATCGACCTCTTCCCGACCTCCGAATTGAGAGTTCGAGATGTCTTTGGAAAGATCTCGACGAGGGCTACAACTTTGGTTCAGACCTCGTCACGATCAGACTTGGCAGTTGGGATTTATGAGCTCCCAAAGTCCCGGGACTCCAACTGGGACAATTTCGGGATAATTTCGGGATAATTTCGGGACTCCAACTTAGGAGTCCCGGGAAAAAGAGCCATTTGGATGTAGCCTCAACGGAGCGTTGCAAAGAATACTATATGGGGGAAGGTGGTGGCTTCCCTCGAGTCCAGGCCGTGGTGAGTCTTGTGTGTCAAAGTGCCCGTGGCTTGTCCCAACACCCAAGGGTGTTCCCGAATGTGAACTAACCACTTTGTGGTTTGTTTTGGATGCAGATTCAAGCTTGATCTTCTAGTCCCTATTCCTAGTCTAATCCCGAGACTTCTAGCATGCCCCTCTACCCCTCTATAGTGTTGGAAGTCGAGAGCACCTTCCGAGTCCCAATTCCGCAACTCTACATAGGTGAACCCTCAAGTGGGTTCACCCCGGGAGTTGGGAGTGCGTCACATGTTGGGAGTTGGAGTCCCGGTGGACTCCTGAACCTTCAAAAAGCGATTGCAAAGGTCAAAACACCTTGCATTGAGGAGTTATTTATATCAACGGAAAGCTATTGAAGTGTAGATGACTAAAATGGGCTTGCATGACCCATTTGAACATCTGCAACACAAGTTATGGCAAAAGGAAAGGATGGGAGTCAAAACTAATAGTTTGACTCCCGACCACAAAAAGTCAAGAATCGACCCAACTTTCGTGTGTGCAGGTGACGTGCAATATGTCGTTGGAAAGATCTTGATGAGAGTTGCAACTTTGCTTTAGACCTCATCCCAATTGGAGGTCTAAGCATGAAGTTATAGCCTTGCAAAGTTGCAGGAGTTCTAACCTTAGTAGTTTTGAGACCCCCCTTTGGGAGTCCCGGGACAAAAAGCCATTTTGATGTGGGCCTTGTGGAGAGGTGCAAAGTATACTATATGGGGGAAGGTGGTGGCTTCCTTCAAGTTCGAGCCGTGGAGAGTCTTGTGAGTCTGGGGTCGCCTGTGGTTTGTCCTAACACCAAAGGTGCTCTAACATTGTACTAACCAACTTGTGGTTGGTTGGATGTAGATTCATGTGAGTGAATAAATTGTTTGTCACTCTTCCTAGTCCCATCCTAGAGCTCTAGCATGCCCTTCTACCCCTTTAAGTGCTAAGAGCCAGGGAATGTGCCTTGAGCTCTTAACCTTTCCGCTGTTTTCTACCTTAGACTCATCTTTGAGTCTAGCAAGGAGCTTGTGAGCGTGTCATTTGTTTAGTAGATTTTGATAATAATATTGTGGTCACAAACAAACACACCTTTGGCCTATTCAAACTTCATCAAAACATTAACAAATTTTAGCACATGCAAAATAGATGGCAAGCCTAGGATTGTATCAATATCACATAAATTCAACAAATTGATCTTGGTTGACTCCACATAACTAAAATCAACTACCATCTTAACAACTACAGTTTTGTATACTTCCCAAGTTTTGAATTGCAAGGTTGGTTTTGTGTGCCATATAATGGATTTTGATGAATTAGGGCACTTATTAAAATAATAACTCCATATTTGACCCCTTGAAATGTTGTGGCACAATTAGCTCCTAAACACATTAATTATTCTAAAATTTGATTTTCAAACAAACCACCAAACTTCATTAAAGTAGAAAAAATGATAGTTTTAATATTAGTGGTAGTCCCACCTTTAACCAATTGCTCAAGTGTGAGCAATACATGCACATATTTTCAAACTACCACTACATAGTTGGTTATTGATTGTAGTTACTTCATCTACATAAAGTGAAAGAAAACTTGAAACCATAATTGTTTCTTTAGTGGTAGTCAACACAACATGATGCAAGTTTTTGACAATCTCCCAACTAGCACATTCTTGGATGGATGGTTAGGCACTTTCAAGAAAGCCAATAAATATTACATTTGTTCATGAGAAAATATATGAAAGATGAGTGCAAACTAAATAAATTTCTTTTTCTCTATACCACGATACATGCAACTACTTATTGCACCATAGAATCCCTACCCTTTGACACATACAAGCATTCATTGAACACATGCTAGTTTTTTTTCGAAAAATAATACTTCCATGCTAAACCAAAAATTACATTAGTTGCCTTTTAAAAACCAACATGCTTTCACAAAGACTTTAGTTTTGGTACTAGAAGCCTATTGCACCTTTCGATCTTATTGTAAACTTTTCATTTCACTTGATATACCCTTTAGTTAGCACCCACCATTTATTCTTTCCAAGGTAATTTTGCAACCCATGCATTTTGGAAGTGTTGATTCATTTCATACAATTTTTTTCATTTCTTGCTATTTTCAAATCAAACTTCTACTTAAACTAAATCAACAATGACACAATCAACATCAACTTTAGGACTTTGGCTAGAGTTACCATCGGGGGTAAAAACACAATTTTTTTTTTTGGGATATAATTAAAGAAAAAGGATTTGTGCTTGAAATTATTTGGTAAAAGTAATGGCAACATGATGGGGACATGTGAAAAACATGATGCATTTATACTCAAAAGTAAAGATTATGTAATCAACAAAGAAGATCATGAATTACCAACAATGACAATCATCAATGTTTCACCATTGCTAATGAGAAGATCACAACTTGTTTTATTAGAAATTTGAGCTTTCCAAGTCGAAGATTGGTGATAATCATGAAATGCATGAAATCAACATGAGTCACAAAATGCTCAAGCAAGAAGCCCTTTTAAGTTTTGAGTGCTTGTCTTATGCATAGTATTTGTAAACCATTAAAACCTTAATTGCAACAATTATCATTTCAAAGTTGAACATCTTAAAATGTTAAAACTAAGTCTTGATTCCATGTTCTAGATTCCAAAGTGTGCTCTTCAAAGTGGGTGGTGTTGTGACAAGCCTCTAGAATCCAAAAATATTGCAAATTTATGTACATAACAAATTACGGATCTAAAAACAATCCAAGTACCAAGGTCTATATTGAGTATCAAATCAAAACTTCAACTTGAAACGTCATAATCAATCTTTAGTTCTCCAAAACAAAATCTTGATTCTTTTAATCGAGTTGCAATTGGTTGAAGGTGGGATTACCATTAATATCAAAGCAACCAATTTAAAAATGTTGTTGCCACTTTGCAAGATGCACAATGCTTCAGTGTTCAATGGTAATCAACATCCAACTATAAAACTTAATCACATTTTCATTATGTGACAATTTACAAAGATTCAAAACTAAGAAATTAAGAAACTTGGAGGATCAAAATATGTTTTTCGTTGTAACTTGTTACTCACAATAACTTCCCCCTCAAGCACCATGAACACAAGTGGAAAAATTTGATCGCAACAACTTGCCAAAGTGCATAGAGAAATGTTACAAAAGGGGCACAAAGATGCAAAATTGATGGTGACCTAGGAGGGACCTCCTTCAAGAAAACCCTAAGGTGGAGCAATCTAGGATATCCAATTCGGATTTTGAAACCATGCAATGGCAACTTGTGCGGGCCTTTGACAGCCATCTAATGCAAAAAATTAATTGTTAAACTCGTAATTGGGTGAATTATGTAAAAAATCCTTCTTTTCCCCCAAGCTTACAGGTAGGAGCTCAGGTTTTAGGGTAGGTAATTGGCCTAATAAAAGAAACACTGCTAGGAAGTTCAAAATGAATACAAAACTCAGTACAATTTATTTCAAGAGTAAGAAAGTAGGCTGATAGTTCCTACATTCTTTAGGATTGTTGTTGGGGGTTCAAATTTCTTCAGAACATGAACCATGCAAGACACAAAATGACAAGCCCACAAAATTTGATGGGGAGTATAACATTCTGCTGGGATCAGCCATGAGTTTCACCTACCCAGATTGATGAAACCCTGCCAAGCTTTACAAAAAGAAAGCACCCAAGAAAGGGAGAGAAAAAGAAACAAGGGGCAAGGACCAAAGTCCAAGCAAGCCAAACAGCCCAAAAGAGGCAGGCCACAAGGAGGTAAGGGGACCACTAAGAGCATCTTCAACGGTGCTCAATATGTGACTCCAGACAGTATAATTTATTGTGAAAAAGTCAAAATGTGTCGGTTTAGGTCAGGAAATTGGTTTTTCTGCACCAAATTCGTGCAGCTTGTCGTGGCTGGTAAATGGTGCAACACAGTTGTGCCCCTCCAGAAAAGAGTGTAATCAATTGGACTTGACTGTTGCCCAGTATTTCTGATTGGTTGATCATAATGATTGGTCCAGGTGGTTTGCTATTAGTAGTCCCCATATTTGTGCAGTTCGAGTTATAGTTTTATTGGTGGGGTTGCCAAAAAAACAACAGCTAAACTTAGACATTTAATTTTATTATCCAGAGTGACATATTGAGCACCAGTGGAGATGCTCTAAGTACCAAAACTTCCACTAGTCCTTGAAGGATATCAACTAAAAAGGAAGGGGAGGTTTAGGGTTTATGGGTCCTATTTGCATAGGGTTTTCTCTTTATTTTTGTTGATTGTTTGCTTTTGTTTTTGTTTTTTTTTTTTGGGTTGTGTTTACTTGTGCTCTGGTTTGCCTTGTACTTTTGATGGATGGGTTCTCGTCCTTTTTTTTGGTTGGTAAGAGGCAGGTATGTGATTGATATTGAAACTGACATAAAATTGGTACAAGATTCCTATTGCCTTAAATCATACCAGCCTGGTGGCGTGTAGGGTCCTTTGATAGGGGTGCATAGATCAGACCAGATACAATGTGCAAAGTCTGTATCCAGGCTTAAAAATGTCTGGATACAAAGGAGACTCCCCAACCCCCCAGGACGCTTCCACTTGAGAAGTTATGAATGTACTGTCTATGTTTTTCCACATGCCTTTTGTCCTAATGTGTTCCCCAAATTCTCCAAGACTATCTCCATAGCACCTCAATTTTGTCCCATATTGTTTCGACACATTTCAACTTCATGTATATAACTTGTAGAGCGCACATTGTGAAACCATCGACAACACTTTGCCTCTTCTCCAGAACAATTTAGGTGCTGTAGATACATCCATTGAGATGAGGGCTTGAAGTAGACTTTTCATGTGCCTGCGGCAAAATCAGACTGAAAGAGAATCACAAGCTGCAAAGAATCTGGATCAGTAAATCTAGAGAAGAGATGGTGCCAGGGGATCAGCCAGGTGCCATGGACTCTCCCGCAGAGCAAGACTGCTCTTGTGACTGGTGGTGCCAAAGGAATTGGCAGTACGCTGCTGCTGACATTAGTTCTCTTAATTGCTTTCATTCTGCAGATTTCGTCAAGAATTGTTATCCTTTGGTGCCACAGGAAGCTGGGAATTATATAGACATGCCCCTCGACATATAAAGCCAGTCAGTTGAAGCTTATTCTTATCCTCTACATATTGCACTCCCCAGGCTAGTAGAGTGGTTTAGACAGCCTCCCTTTTTCCAAATTTTGTTTTGAAGGGTAAAGGACCCCCTGAGGCGCTTTAACAAGTTCTCACCCCAGTTTGCTTGGGCTCTGCCCTCGTTCACAGGGGTTCAAACCTTTGAAGCGCAGCTGGGGGAACCTTTACCCTATACAAACATTTTAAAGACAAGATTGTTCCACCCTCTTTGAAGGAAGCTGAGATCATCTAAAGCACTCCTAGTAGTCACTTACAACACCAAATATGAGAGAAACCACTTTCGTCAGTGGTAGCTCCAAAAACTTGATATTGCCATGGGCACCTGCTATCAAGGAGCGAGGTAATGTCACAATCTCACCAGCAGGGTAGTGAGAGATTTTGCACTAATGTTATTTACACAAAGTTTTGCAGCACAGATCACTGATGTGGGTTACACTACAGTGAATCGCACACTGGAAATCACAGCTGATGACTTTTGCTTCATGATGTCAACCAATTTTTTGAGTAGTTATTTCATTCATACCAGCATTTGCTCACCCACTTTTGACAGCATGGGCAGATGGTTGCATTGTTTCTATCTCATCAGCAGCCAGAGCGGTTGCAGTTTGGCCTGGAATTGTCTATGCTGGAGTCAAAGGTATGTTTTGGCTCATGATTCATCTGCTTCCACTTGTGATACATCAGAGTTAACATTGGTTCATTCTACTCTTTTTATGATCAACCAAATTAGCGCAGTGAATTACATGAACTAGAGCTAGATCAATTATCCATAAATTAGCACCAATTAAAAGCAGGTTTTTTATAATTCGATATACTTTTTAGGTGTGGTTTCAAAGTTTGGTGAATATGTCCAAAAAATTACCAATTTTTTTTCTAATTTACACTAATTTTTTAAAAGAAAAAACTCTGTGGTCACAGTGAGAAAATTTGCTCAAGAAAAAAACACTGACTAGAAGTTGTGTATCATGATCCTACTTCCTTCAACCCTGAAGCCTCTGTTAAAAATCAGCTAGCAAAAAGGTTGACAATATTTCTCAATCTTTGGTATTGGGTCATGTTGATACTCCAATCTTTTTGGCTTTTAGAATGGGAAAATAGAAAGAAAGAAAAGCACCTAATTTCAATGGTTGTAATATGCATCTTACAAATATTGTGTTCATTAAATATTACTTGGTACGTAAGGTGCGTATATTTAGCAATAAAATGTACCTACTCTTCAGTAGGAATGATATAATATGTAATGCAATTACCTTCCTTGCTTGCACTTGTTCTGGTATTTATTCATTAGTATCTTTGATTGAAAAGGCAACCATCAAATAAAAGAACTCCAAACAAAATGGTCCATTAATAATATGTTAAATTTGGACCATGGGGCAACTCTTGGTATTATGACTTCCAAAAACATAAGTAAAGAAATGTATTTACTATTCACTATTGGTGTTTTTGAATTTAGTAATGTGTAAAGATGGACAAAATGTTTAGGTACCCAAATACAGTAGGAACTATAGAGAGATGGCTTATCAGTTCAATCAAGACATTTTTATGCATTACATAATTTTTTAAAGCATTACTTTTAATGCTTTTTGAATTTAAAAGTAAATATTGTAGCTCACTACTGGATTTCAAAGTGAGAAGGGCTGATGTGTCAGCTTTGAGCACAGTAGCACATAACAAGTTTGCTTCCTAGTTTGCACCCTTTTTTTGTAGGACAAAATGGTAGTGAGCTTTGGATTGGTGTAATCAATTCAAAATGCCAAGATCTGATTTCACATAACCAGTAAATGGAGCTTGCAATACATTGTAATCAGTTTCTAACAATTCTGATTATTTCAAAACTGGACCAATACAATTTCCATAAGATGAGAGTTGCCATAAACATTTTGAGGGTAGCTAAGTTAAGGTCTGTCTTCTCACATGCAATATGTAATAAGGGTACCTGGTTAAGGAAAGCATTCCATAACATACGATAATTGCACATTATTCTCATTGTTATTTAACACATTCTAACAAAATGGCTTTGACGTAAACATGTCGATTGTAGAAAGAGTACTATGTTATGTGGTGTTACAAGTCTCTAAGGAAGGGTGGTATCAAATCATGATTCTGATAGAGTTTTCATGAACTAATTGCCAGAGAGAAAATTCTAAGACTTGTCAAAATTGATGGGCAGCTGATGTACATTCCCTTGAACTTTGGACCTAAATCTTGAGAGAGGAAGATTCTATTGAACAAAAAAAGCAAGAATTGAAGCTACTTTGGTGGAGTCAAAGCCTCACTTGTTAGAATGGTTTACAACTTTAGAATGTAGAGAAGTACACACCTTCTTAGCACATCATTGTCAACAAAATGAATGTAAGCTTCATGAGTTGAAACTTTTTCTCTCAAGGCTTTGTGAATGGCACCTTGCAATTTCAATGAGGTTGCTCCTTGCTTAGTGATAGCCTTGGGCACATGCTAACTCCATTAGCTTGTCGTTAGGAATCTTGTCAAGCTAACAAGCGTGCTAACCATCAACCTACCATGGGCACAAGTCATGACCATATTTGTTAGTTAAATCCCAAAACATGGGAAGGTATCAAGTGCAGTAACTTAAAGCTTCTAGAGACCCATGAGAGACATAGAACTTCTGAAAACAACGAGCTTTTATAGTACAGTTGCCCTTCACAACTTTGGTATGGATTTTTGGACATGTCAAGGGTGTAAGTTGGCTATGATGTTTTAAAGCTTGTTTAAGCACTTCATTCTAGAAGCATATTGTTCCAAAACATTGTACTTGTCCTTCATTTTCTTGAATTTGTCTTTGCATTAGCCCCATGTACATTGTACATTAGTTGAAAAGTGGGTGTTCACAAATGTAGCAAAAGCCTCCCAATCATGCTTCATCATTGCCTTCTTGCCAAACTCTCAATGTCTTTTTTCAAATTTGTTGAACAAAAATGCAAATGTTGTATAGCTCCAAAATCTCCTTGTGGAGTCTTTATCTTCAATTAGGACCTCATCTTTGTCATGCATTTTAACAACTCCATTATTTGCTAGGATGTTCATGTAGTCTAAACACCTCTTCTTCAAATCCTTCCATGGCTATCTGGAAACTCATTGGGAACGTCAACATGTTTTTTTATTGTGAATATGGAGTATGGAGAGAAAATGAATAAGCTAATAAATTGTGTAAATCTGATCGTTATGCTATAATTCACAACGATGGTAAGTGTTTTTCATCATTTATGATAAAGTGCAATTGGTTAACGAAAGTTTATTAGTCCATGAAAAGAGTCATGTGTTGAAGGCTAATGTTGCTATAGAACATGGAACTTGTAACAACATGCACATGACCACCAACATTATTGTTATAAATTTTTTTTCCTAATGATTATTTTGTAGTATATATATATTTTAGTAGGGTGATTTTTTATTCTTATAGGTTGGTTAATAAGGAAGAAGAGATTTTGAACACATTGTTGGCTACATATGGGGGTTGTAGCATGGTGATGGCATGGCATGCCTTGTTATAGTTTGTGCTTGGCTTTAACTTGGCTATATGACAATTGCACAAAAATGTAACAAGGTGTTTCGATGATTGAGGACCATTGTTTTTTTGTGGCAACTTTTAATTTTCAAAATGGTCAAACAAGGGTGTTTTGGGTATTCTAGTCACCAAATTTTGAATTTTTTAATATAAAAGCTGCCAAATTCTATATTAAGTTTTACTATATGGGATGGTTAGTTTTGGTGGGCAAGTTTAAATTTGTCAAATCCCTTTTCACTTTAACAATATCAACTTCAACTTTCCAATGATTTAATTTAACATCTTGAAATAAATCCTCACCCTTGATCGCCCTCATTGTTTTGTTTTTCAAAAACACTTTAGAGGTCTCCAATTCCTTATTTGCAAATTGATATTCACAAACAAGCAACTCCAATTTTGATGTAATGTCTTGCTCATAGCCCCATTGGCAACTTAGTTAAACAAATCATGACCACAATATATTGAATGTTAGTAGACCAAAAGACAAAGGAAAAAAAATGAAAACATTAAAGAAACCAAGGACCACTCAAGTGGGTTCAATTTACCTATTTTTTCAAAAACATCATTTAGTTTGTTACCACCTTCATTTTACAATTAACATGATCAAAACCCCCTTGGGCTTTAGTTATAATGGCCTTGTGGTCATTTGTATTATAGTGTAAGCCAACCAATTTTTCAAACAATTGTGTTGCTTCACCTTGTAGGTGGAAATCCTTTAGTTTTAAATGCCTAAACATGTTGTTCGAAAATGATTGCAAATCTTGCACTTGAATTATTTCCCCAATTGGGACACCATATGGACAAGCATTCTTACCTTTATTCCCCCCTTGAAGTATACAACTTTTGCACACAATGTTATCATGCTCCATTTTGCAAAAGATTTCCCCACCACTTAACTTTGAAACATTTGAAGACCTGCCACTTTTGACTTTTTCATAAAGAACCCTACATGCTTTCTCCTTTGAAATTGAAGTAGCAACTTTTGCCCAATTCACATTGAAACCTTTCATTTGTGCTATGTACCCCTTCATGACCCATGACATAAACTTGTTAATAGCACTTGACATGTGCCATAAATTTGGTTGCATAAACAAAGGTTTAGTTTCTTCATGTTGATGTGCAACTTTTTGTTTGTGGCCTTGAACTTTGTAACCTTGTCAAAAAATTCTTCAATGTTTGCCTCAATAGACATGTTCAACAATAACCTCACATTTAGGGTTCAATGTAATACCATTCAAACCACTCACCTTCACAAAAATAATTTTTGTTTGTGCTTCATATTTTACAACATTTTACAATGATGGTTTGTGACCTTTCATGGCTAGGTCTTTTACCATACTCACAACATTGTGAGCTTTTAGAATTATGTTTTCAATAATATTCACAATAAATTTGTTATCGTACACAGTCAAAAAAAGAAAAACACAAAGTCCCCTTTTTATTTTACTTTTTGCTATAAACCCCTATTACATTTTGCATGCTTTAACAAACACCAAAACAAAACAAGAAAAAACCCTAAACATGTTTTTGAAGCTCATTAAGAGTTGGTGCAAGTTGCTACCAGTTGACAGAATGACAAAGCTTTAAATTTCCCTTGGGCACATTGCCAACAATTACTCCTCTATTTGAACTTGTGGGCAAGCTTATGTTTATTTGTAGGTTGGGTTCATGTGTTTGAACTTTGGATGAAAATGAAACTCTTGCCCTAGAAAGTTTGACTAATGAATTTTAACATTAATAACATGGGGTTCAATCCTAATAACATAAGAAAATCATGATAAGGACTTTCCTTAAGGAACCTCCATTTGCTCTTATTACCACGTTTTCACCCATTCAAAGTTGTAACAAATAAGAATTTTTACCACTACAACATATTGTGAACCTTGTAGGGTTGGAAAAATATCATAAATGAAAGGAAGGGATCAAAAACTTGCCTATTTTTGCACATGTTGTAGGACTTGAAACTCATGATCAAAGTCCTGGGGTTCACTAAAGTTAAGTGTTAAAAAATCCACCTGCATTTACATAAAAGTGATATGGCTACAAGAAGGGCATCGTGCAAAGAAGTCAATAACTTAATGCACATTCTTGAACCATGGGACCCAAAGTATATACTTGCAACAATTTGGGCTATAACCCAAAATTATGGACTTGGCGCATGGTCTTGAAGTGTTGATGACTATTGACTTCCATAGTAAAAGGTAATGGTTTGTTTGAATTCCAAAGTCTCTTCGAACAAAATAACGCAAGAAGTGAAACGAGTTTTTATTAGAGTCTTGTAATTTATGTGGGGGCATTCTAGTGGCCATACATGCCTTGTGCCACTCTTGTTGCCCCTTCCCACTTTTTTGGGTCCATATGATAGTGTTTTGCAAAATGAATTTTCTTTGATGGAATAAAAGTTAAACCAACACAAACTTTAAAAGATCATCCATGGCATGTTGGCAAAACATAAACATAACATGCCCCCAACATTTCACATGAAACAATATAAATCAATACAAAATAGTCATGGTTGAAAAATGATCTCCCTCATCTTTGACATAAACAATAACTTGAAAATTGAGCCCATGTTTTGTAAGCAATTCATTAACTTGCAAAGCCATTGCATTCCCAGAAGCATTTGTAGTTTTGAAAAAACCAATGGTAATTACATGACAAGATTCCCACTTGTCACTTAAAACATGTGCAATGAGAACAAATTTGTTCACTTTTGTTCTAGACATCCACAAATCAAAATTCATGATGCAAGAATTATTAAACTCAAGGGCTTTAGCAATCTATTTAGATGGAGAAATAAAATGAGAATTCTATTTCAAAGTTAGCCTATTAAAAAATGGGGCTTCAAGAAAAGACAATGGCTTTAGCTCTTTAACAATAAACAATGATAATCTTTTTCAAATTCCCTTTGGTGAGCATCACTCTGAGGTAAGGCACTTCATTACTAAAAAGAAAAATGATTGAAGGATTGGGGCTAGACTTTTTTTTTGTAGGTCACCTTTTTTCCTTCAAGCCCATCTTTCTCTTGTCCAATCCATTCATTCCACACTTGTTAATGAACACATTCAATATGTTTTTGAAGTGCCAAAATCTAATTTGTTGTCTTGTATGATATGTTGCCCTTCTACATCCTATAATTAGCCTAAAGGCAAGGGGATAACAAATAACACATTTCAATTATTTAGGTTGGTTTGAGCTTGTACTTACTTTGAAAAGTAACTTGCTAGTAGGTGCAAATAATGTATAAGTTGTGGCAATGTGATTCTTTAGTTTCCAAGAGTCTAATTATTTTGCCAACAAAGCCCATTGTTGTGCAACATTTGTGGTTGTAAAGTTCATTATTGTTATTGTGCTTGTAATTACAATGTCAAAAATTGATATAGAATTGTAACAATCAACCTCCAATGAAAGTTTACTTTGATAAAAATAGCTTTTTAGGAACAAAGTCCATGGTGTCAAACCTTAACCCTAAAAATAACATGAAGAGAAGGGCAATGGTAAAAAATGTGAACCATGAGAAGAATAAGAAGAAGAGGGTGATGTCAAGAGGCATGAACTAGAAGAATAACATGATGAGGAGGGTGATGGTAGGAGGCATGAACTGAAGAACATGAAGATAAGGGCATGATAATAGGTGCAAACCAAAAGAAGAACATGAAAAGGAAGATGATGGGAGCAAATGCAAACCATGAGAAAAATATGAAAATGAAGGCAATGGTGGCAAGCACAAACCAAAAAAAGAACACAAAGAGAGGAGCAATGGCAATAAGCACAAACTTAAACTTTAAACTATGGAACCAATTTTTTTTTAAAAAATATTTTAATCAATTTTTCTAATTTCAATTATTAAGTCCAATTAAGAATCAAGCTTGGGTTGGGTTACCCATTCCTTTGCATATTGGAACTAGGGCGTAATTCCCCACCTAGTTTTCAAACCCTACTTTCACCATGGTTTAGGTTCTAAATAGGTTTTGGAACTTCAAGTCAATTTTGGTTAGGTTTTGGGTGTTTGAAATCATAACCACCTTTGGGTGACCGACTAGTTCAAATACTTGCATAACATTACTACCTATTTGTGTTTTTGGCCTAGGCAAATGGTAAGGGCTGAATAATGGGAAAATTAATTAGCTAGTAAAAGCACAACGACAAACATGAACTAACATATAGTCAAAAAGAAATCTTGAAAACATGAGAAAATGGATGCCCCTTATAGTGTGTTTGTAAGGAAGTTTTATGTAGCTTATCTAGAGGAGATGATGTAGAAAAGAAAAAGTGATGACCATCCATAGGAAAATTAAAAAAAAAAGAAAATCATCCTTAGGAAGGAGCTTATCTTGTTTCCAAGAAGGTGAGCATGAAACACCACACCAAACTTTCAACATAATATTAAGTGAAGAGATGCATGACATACTTACCAGACATTCAACATAGTTGACTGAGATGCATAATTCACATAATGAAATGAAGCTTCCAACACAACTCCCAACATAGTATTTTAACTAAAAAGATGCACAAGAATTTTGCCAAACTTTCAAAAAAGTTGATTGAGATGCCTGATTCACAAAATGAAATGAAGCTTCCAACATAACTACCCTTTAAACAATTACTTATATAGCAAGAATCCAATCTTGGTATCCTAGATGATGTAAAAAGTAGGAAAAAATGATGACCATGCATAGGAAAATGTAAAAAGTAGGAAAAAGTGATGACCATGCATAGGAAGATGTAAAACAATGATGATCATCCCTAGGAACAAGGAGGACTCTCCTATCTTGTAGTCAGCGTGAATCACCAATATGTTCAACATAGTATAATTTAAGGAAAAAGCTGCATGAGATACTTACCAAACATTGAAAATAGTTCATTGAGATACGTTTTAATGTACATGCAAACTTGATGTTAGGGACTCTAGTGTTGAGTCCATTAACACCATACTACTCATTTAAGACTTAAACTTACTTATCATGAAGATTTTATGTTAAACTAACATTTAGCTATCGCCCATTTAACATTGGGTGCCACCTAGGATGCCACCTAGATTTTCATTTAACATGGATTCAACCTCACGTGTGAATGCACCATAATTCACGGAAGTAAATGAACCTTCCAACACAACTCCCCTACAGAGTATGGAACCGGTCCTGGTGTCCTGATCTTGTACTGTTAGTATAAATGTGCTGCTGTTGTTGCTAACTGGAATTGAGATCAGCCGTGAGTCCAGTTGTGTGTGTAAGGGAAGATCAGACTGAACTTAGAGAAGATTCACCAGCTGCAAGTTTTTCAGCTACAGACCCACTAGACAAGATGGCGCAGGCTGGGATCAGTTCTGAAGTGCCATCTCTGGCACAGCGATGGAGCCTGCAAGGCAAGACTGCCCTTGTCACTGGTGGCACCAAAGGCATTGGGTACAAAGCTGCTGACATTAATTAATTCTCTCCATCACTTTCATTTCCGAAAATTTCCTCAAAAAAAATGCATGCTTTGGTGCCATGGCTTGCACGCTGGGAATTATATATATATGTCCACGAAATCACCATGCTACAAAACCAGTCAGTTGAAGCTAACATTAGATAATCGTTGAACCATGATGCTGGTGCCGCAACAGTCAAATTTCTTCTTCGCCGTTGATTGAAGCAGTTTGTCAATCTCTAGTTATTTCTATTCAGCTAGGTAGTTGATCTATAAGAGTCAATACCGATTAAGAGTCACGTGTAGTTGTGATCATACTGTGCTTTGTTTTAAAAGCTTGTGTCCGGGTGGGTGTCCTGCAGACTGGCAATTGTTGAAGAGCTGGCTGGGTTGGGAGTTTCAGTGTACACATGTGCAAGGTCCGGAGATGATGTGGAAAAGAGTTTGGCAACTTGGAGGGCTGCAGGTTGGAAAGTGGAAGGCTCTGTTTGCGACGTGAGTGACCGTCAAGCTCGTGAGGAGCTTTTCAGCAAAGTAGCTGCCCATTTTGGAGGAAAGCTTGATATCTTGGTGGGTATGATATCCTGGTCAGTAGTGGTTGTTTTTCTGAAACAGTGCTTGGTGCAAGCCCAGGGGTGCGGATGATCCCAATATAAGGGATCTAGGATGATGTGATAGCCAAATTTGGCCCCGCGTTTAGGGAATGTCTCCCACCTGTGGGCTTTATGCATTCTGAAGCGAGGTAGACACTATCATGAACTTAAACGTACATGACCTGTCAGAGATTGCCCAGTGCAGTTGGAGGGCACCCAAAATTCATAATCTTCCCTCCTGATCCACTGGAGGTCATCTTACACTTCTGGGTGAGCTCTTACATTTTTGTAGGAGCTCGGCAAGTTTTCCTCACACGATGAGTAGCAGTTCACATGATCAACATGCACAATAAGGCCCTTGGATGGGCATGTTACCAGAATTCAGCATTGCCCTTAGCTGCTGTCTTTGGTGGGTGCCTTATTCTGGTAACACCCGTGTCCAAAGCCCATAAATCACAATTAAGGTGCCCTCCTGGGAAGGTTTTTACACCGACTCCTTAAGAGTGCGAGGGATCATATACCTACAAGTAGGCATAATTTCCCTCCCACTCTTAAGGAGTGTAAGATCTGTCTGCTTTTGTAAAAGGGATATTCATCAATGTAAGGTGCTTTCTAAATACACCAGGAAATTTCTCTCGGTGCTTTTAGGCTAAGGGTGTATTCTGGACGGTGCCCACTATTTCAGTTAGGTTTGTGTGTGAATAGTTTGACCCACTATTCCAGTGTGGAAGGCTCAAAGCCCATTATTTAAGTGTGTGCTCTCCCACCTGCCAGAATAGTGGCCAACCTGCCACACTGAGAAAAGTGCCTTTTCTGCAAATTTCAGCAGTTGTTTTGCAAAATTTTTGGAAATTCTGAGATTTTGAACTAGTATTATTTATGCAATATTTTGGTGTGCAGATCAATAACGTGGGTTTTACTACTACCAAGCCGACACTGGAATACACTGCTGAAGACTATTCCTTGGTGATGTCAACCAATCTTGAGTCCGTATTTCATTCATGCCTGCTTGCTCACCCACTTTTGAAATCATCCGGCAATGGTAGCATTGTTTCTATCTCATCAACAGGCGGAGTTACTGTAGTTTGGCCTGGTATTGTGTATGCTGCAGCCAAAGGTATGTCAATGATTTTGTGCTCACATTCCATCTTTTTCCAATTGTGAGTTAGTAGAGTCCACATTATTTCATTATACTCTTTGATTATGATCAATTAATCTCTGTGCAATGGATTACATAAAATAGAACCTAGATCAATCATCCATAAATTAATTATTCCCAACTAGAAGACATAGACCAACTCTCAAATTTCCTCATATATCAAAATTTTGGTGAATTTTCCAACCAAAGATAAATTTCAAAAAATTTCCAAAATTTTTTGTCAAGAAGATGACAGAATATATTGGGGAAAAAAAAACTGATTCATGATTCTACTTCCTTCAAGCCAGTTTTTATGTACTTGGATTAGTGAGTTTTGTGAAATGAAATGAACTCTTAATCTAATATATGTACTTGCTCTTGTGAATTTTATTCTAAGTTATTTATTCATGGAGATGGTCATCATGAATGACTAATGGATTTGTGAATAACTTCTCCAGACGCATGATTTAATATGCAGTAGATTTTCATTGTTTTGACTATTGGTGTGATGTGACCTCTGCAGCTGCAATAAACCAAATCACTAAGAACTTTGCATTTGAATGGGCAAATGATGGGATCCGGGTCAATTCTGTTTGTCCCGGGTTTACTCGCACAACTCTGACAGCTCCGGTGAGATGACTTTCCTTTCTCTAAAACTCAATATTTTTCTCAACAAATTACTCTAACAAATATTTGGAGAATAACTTGGGCCTTGTCCATTTAGCAAACAATCTTATTGTTCAATTTATTCATTCGTTGTCCCTGGTCCCTAGCATTGTTGGGCAGTTATCAGAAATGGAAACTGATACTCTCTGCAGGTTCTCTGCCCATGGTTCTCAAAGATATATAATCATTGTTGTCAGAAAAATCAAATAACTTGGTTCAATACATGATTCTGGTTCTCAAAACGTTGAGAACTGATTCTGATGTGTAACCACTGTTCTCAAAGATTCTAAGAACGGGTCAAAAAAACCTTCTATGAAACTGCCAGTTACTGCCTGGTTTTGGCCAGTTATTTTGTGATAAGAGCTGGTTCATCGAGGGTTCTTCAAAAAACTGGAACCTGAGGTTTTTTGAATCTGTAGATTTTCAAAAACTGCAACTCCAAAGGTTGTTTGATTCCCATCTTTTGAAAACCATAACTGGAGCTTAATAGAAGAATTCAGATAACCAGCCAACACTGGTCTCTCCATTCCAATGTACAATTGAACAATCTCTTGTGTTGCTTCTCTTTTCCCAAGGCAGGCACTGAGCATTCCAACAATTTGGGATGAGATTGAACGCAGAGTACCACTCAAACGTGCTGGACTTCCTCATGAAATTGCGGGTCTTGTTGCTTTTCTATGCATGCCCAATGCTGCATACATCACTGGACAAACAATTTGTGTTGAAGGTGGTATGACTATCCATGCCTTCAGTCCAGACTTAAGTAAACTTGAGTTTTGAAAATATGAGTGAGCAAAAGGTTAACAATATTTCCGAATGTTTGCTATTTGGTCATGTTGATACTAGCAAATCCTTTCAGAATTTGACCTCTGCCAGACTTCCACCCTCAACCCTCCCAAGACTCCTGATTCCAGTTTGAGGCCCTTTATGCTCTCAGGACTCCCAACTCCAACCAAATTCCCTTAACCCTCTTGTTTCACCCAATTACCAGCTAAGACCCTGGACCCTCCCAAAACTCCCAAACCCCACCCGGCTCAAATACATAAGCACCTAATTTCAATGGTTGCATATGGGATATTGTGATAATAAGACATTACTTGATGTGTTAGTGCATATATTTTAGCAATAAGCAGCTGTTTACACTAGAGGGCTTGGGCCATGGCCTATAGGACCTCACGGTACCCCACTTTTTGGATGAGACCATGGGAAAACTCATGGGCCATGACCCAAAGGCCTTTTGTTCACAATGTAAACCCAATATGGACCAAAAGAATGGACCACATGCATTTTTCTTAATAAAACATTATTTTGTTAAATGTTTTTTGGAGATGTGGTTGGCCTAACTTTTTATTCACCTCCTATCTCTTTTCTTTTATTTTAGTTTCTCTCATTCTAAGTTTTTTCTCTGCTGTTCTTTTTTTCATTCTATTTTTTTTCCCCCTCCTCTTTTGCATCTTTCATAAACAATCACACACATCACAGATAAGAGAAAGAAGTGAACACTTGTTGTGATGGCTATGTGTCGGTGTTTGTATATGTTGATTCAACAAGTGTTGACCATTATCATTTGCATTTGTTTGTCATGATCACCAAAACCCCTTGAATTGTTGCGTGCACACTTCAACTTCTTTTCTATAGTTGCCACTTCAAGCTCCAAGTTTGAGTTCTTCACCTTAATTATTTTGTTTACAAGTTTTTTTTTTTCTAAATGCATTACTTTGTTACACGTTTGGTGAAAGTTCTTGAAAACCATATTTGCATTTTTTCCATTTTGTTTTTTGAGAGTTAAGTTGTGTGATCTAGCTATTAGGTTTTTAGGTGTGTGCTTTGCATATTTTTGTAAGAATCTAAGTTTAGAAACTCATATTTAACATTGATTGAATAGCTAAGCAATAAGTAATTATAAGCTTTTGTTGTTGAGAGCTTCAACATTCTCTTGCCCACTATGAACTGTGAGAAAACACCCCCTACTATCAAGAATGAAAACATCAAAAAATATGTTTTTTCAAAAAGGGAAAGAGAAAAATTTAAAAGACATTTTGGGAGAATAAGATGGATGTTGGTAATTTTTTTTGTTTAAACCTAAACTTGTAATCTATAAGTTTAGATCCATGGAAGGATGTCAATTTTTCAATTGTTGCCCAAAAGGAGGTGGTTTATGTGGTTGGCAAAAGACAACAAAACAAATGGAGGGTGCAAGAAAAGAAGTTTGTCACAAAAGAAGAATGTTACACATTGCTATTGCTTTATGAAGAATTGTATGCACATCCTCTCACAAATGGTGATTACCTTGCCATCTTTTTGAGAGGTTGGTTAACACAATAGAAAGGATGTGTTGTGAATTAGGCACAATATGCTATGATATAACGCAAGAGTAGATGAGAAGAAATAAAAAGACAATCATCCCTTCTAAAAACAAAGAAAACTACACCAACACAAAACTTAGTAATGCGACTAAGGAACAATCATGTGTCGTCCACCTTAATGACAGAGGGGAGGATGAATGCTTCATTGTTAAGGGACCAAAAAAGGTTAAGGTCTTTCTACCAGACCAAACTACAACTATAACATAGTTATTGAAAGATGTTGATAACCAAGAGTAGGAATTTGTTCTTTAAATGAATGGTATGTAGAATGAAAAGGAATTTTTGCAGAGTTGAGTTTTATATTTGTATGAAAAATTACTAAATAAAGAGAAGTTAATAAACCAAGAGGAAAAACAAACTTGTTATTTTGCAACAAAATAAAAATTAAGGCAATTAGAAATGAATATTTGTGAAAAGCATTGATATGAGTGTTGTAAAGTTGTCTACGGTTACAATGATGAAATCCATGGAAAAACTAAAAAAGATAGAACGAAAAGTTGAGTTCCAAAAAAAAATGGTGAAGAGGGAAAATGATAGAGTGCAAAAGGGACAAAATGAATATGACCTTGCTTGTAAACAATTTTAGTCCCTCAAAGTTGACATAAAGGTGTTTGATTACCAAGCCAGCTGGAACAAAATTTGGATAGTAAGATTAAAGCACCAAATACAATTGATGTCAAATGCATTTGGGGTTTCCAATACTCCAATTCCTATAAATAACCCTAGCTCCATGCATGAGGAAGTTATGCAATTATCCTTGTCAATGCCTAACCAATATATGGTTTCTACTTTTTGTGCAACATAGATGTTTCATCTTGTGGTTGCACATAAATTTTTTTTTGTCATGGAATCCATTTGGAAACATTAAAGGTAACTTGTTATGTAGAGCTTTCTTGTGGAAACATGTTATTGTTAAAGTGGGTTGCAAGTTCAAGTTACAAGTAGATGAACCTCACATTTAAGGGGCCAAAATTGGAAAAACATTCTAGCAAAGGAGATTCCAACAAACACTAGTAGAAATTGGCCAAAATGTAACTAGTCTATTTTTTATTATATGTGACTATTAATCATTTGTGACTATGTATGGACAATTTTGCAACTATTTTTTGTTTTGGTCATATTTGCGACTACATTACAACTAGTTTACAACTATTTTGGTTTTCATCTTTCCATGGGAACAACATTTAATTTGATTTTCATCCAACAAGAACAATTTATATCCCATTAGTTGCAAATATGACCAATTTAGTTGTAACCCAATGAATATACAAAGGTGTACTTTGTGTATTATAAAAGGTATAATTTGATTTATTATAATTTACAAATATATACTCAATATATATGAATATATATGAATGACCATATTACATGTGTATTCAAATATTATTATTAACGTTCAATGGCCTCGACATTATGGTTACATCAAATCTATATTTTGAATGTATTAAAGTTCTATGTATGATATTTATTAAATATATTGCAATCATATTATAATTTTATCCAAGTTATTTTATCATACTTCCTAAAATTATTTTAGAAATAATTTACTATAATTTTTTCTATTATTATATTAAAATTTTAAATTTCTATTAATTACCTGATAATAAAAAGCTAATCTTCAATATTATTATTTTATTACATGATGATGATAATGATATTAATATGATAGAGTATATATATATAGTGAAATTAAAAGCATTATGCCTACTATAATAATAGTAATAATTATATTATATTATATTATTGTAATATTAATGTATATATTTATATTAATTACTGATTTTTTTTTCAAAGGACTATTCTCCTTATCAAGAAGTATTATTATCATTTATTAAATAAATAAATTATGATTAAAATAAATTATAATAACTATATCAAGTGACATAATAATATATCTAATAATAATAAAATAACAAACCTAGGCTAGCTTCAAATTACAATATTATTATTGATATAAATCAATTATTAGGTATCACTACATTAAAATAGTTTGAAAAGAAATGTAGTAAATCATTATATAAATGTAGAAATTATTTTCAAAGGACAAATATATTTTTAATATTTTTTTTTTGTTATTAAAAATATTAAATATATATTTCTATAATTGATAAATATTTATAACAAGTGAAATAATAATATGAATAATAAAAATAAAGTAATTAACCTAGGCTAGCTATGAGTTACATTATAACAGTTTTCTAAATTAATATATTATATTATAATTGGTATTTAATAATCATTGATTAGTCAATATTTCATTTATTAATATATTTTAAGGAATTAAATATTAATAGTATACTAATATTTCGTAATAACTAATAATATGATTTATTATTTAATTATTTAATTATGTGATTGAAAATTATTGATGATTAATACTACAAATAATCAGTCATTTTCTAGTTTATTTTTTAATTAGTTAGTGTTAATTAATGTATTATTTTATATTTTATTCATTTATTAATTAGTAAAATTATTATTTAATTAGTTAAGTTATTAGTTCATTAGTTAACTAGTTAGGTAATCATTTAACTAACTAATTATATAATTTATAAAGATTAAAATGAGGATAAAAATATCAGATAAACTTTTTAATTGTAAGTAATTTGCAACAAAAAAAATTATTTCATTTGTTTTGGCTTTCGTTCTCATCTTGAAAAATATATAAACAAGGTGTTTTGTTTTACATTTTCATATTAAAAACGATGGGCATATGGAATGAAGCAATAAAAAAAGCTTAACCCAAAATTTTAAAAAATTATTCATGTACTTACATTTAATTTACTTACCTCCCTAACCTACCTACCCACCTGCCTAAGTAGGTAAGTAAATCTTAACTAAATATGTGATTAGCTTAATTAAATGGGTATGTAGATTCTACCTACTTATTTATCTACCTATGTAGGTAGGTAAGCCTAGGTAGGTAGGTAGGTAAGTATTCACTATTTACTTACATACCTAAGTATTGATTTAAATTTATTTTGCACACGTTCAAATGATATGCCATGTGGCAAATTTCTACTACACCACGTGTCACAATCTAAAACCATTCAAACATAAAAACTATATGCTTCAGATTATTTCAAAATTTTAATAAAAATGTTTGAAATTATGAAAAGTTGGGACATGTGGCAAAACATATTTGCTCCCATTGTTCACAAAAAAAATTTCATCCTAGTCAGAAGCAACAATACGTATATGATTAGTCAAAGGATGTAGGTGTATTTTATTGATTTTTTTTTCATTCAAAATTCTTTGCGTTTGCAACTATAACTTGTCCAATGTGATTATTAAGATTTTAGGTGCAAATGTCGCCCACGATTAAAACTAATTCTAGGGACCAATTGCAAAATGATCATTCTCTACTAGTGAAAGGGGTTTATAACACATCAAAGAGTACTCAGTCCATCTCCATGATCAGTAAGTGTTTTCTAATATGCCATTTTTCATTTAATTCATTCTACTGGGTGTTTATTTTCTTCTTGTCCATTAAGGAATTCTTGCCAAGTTTAGATTATTATTTAATGTTAGAAACGTGTACATAATTCCATAAGTTTGCTTTGTAGCAGTTCACTTTGACATGTGTGATTATTCACTATACATGAAAAGGTATTTGGTGTTTAATTTCTAGATTTGTTTTAATGTGTTCCAATGAACTACTTGGCTTATTGTACTATCACTAGTAGAAATCAGCCAAAATGTAACTACTCCATTTACGACTACATGCGACTTGTAGTCGTTTGCGACTAGATTTGAGAATATTTGCAACTATAAGACCAAATTTCAACTATTTTGGTCATTCTCACAATTATGATGTAATTATTAGAAAATTTCATCCTATTGGTTGGATCGACTTTACATTTATTTTCATCCATTAATAGGTTGATATGTCTCATTAATTGCAATAGCCATCAAATTAGTTACATCCTAAAGGTATTTTACATTGACATAGGGGTGTATTTTAATGTATGTACTATATATATAATATGCATACGTATGTATATTGTTCATATAATGAATCTCAAAATTGTTATTTCAATTGTTTAAAACACTATTTGAATTTCAAATTTTTGATTTGAATATGATATTTTCAATTTAAATTCAAAAAGGCTTTTTGATCTAAAAATTGATATTTGAATTCTAAATTAATATTTTCGAATCCAAAAATTAATATTTCAATTCAGAAAATTATTAATTGATTATAAAAATG
>Ga0209208_10001306_pt1 | contig 34885 bp, 26 predicted proteins | sample S1TSphfallax_3_FD_187694 | JGI IMG/M metagenome (GOLD analysis project Ga0209208, IMG submission 187694) | Host-associated microbial communities from peat moss isolated from Minnesota, USA - S1T2_Fd - Sphagnum fallax MG (SPAdes) (version 2) | ecosystem: Host-associated > Plants > Peat moss >...
TGCATCATAAAAAAAAAAAAAACATGAGGAAATTCTTTTGATCCTCATTCACATAATTTTTTTGAGTTTGTTCCTATTTTTTGGCCTTCAAGAAATGTTCGTTGTGTGTTTTTGTGTTTGTCATCTCTTTTTGCTAAACCTAATATTGAAACCTTCTATTTTCTAACTTTACGAATAACTTTATTACCTATCGACAATTTCAAGATTAAAAAATCAAATGTTGAAGTTAAAGTTTAAAATTTAATTAATTATTTGATAGTTTGTTATTATATAGTTTAGGTACTATGATATATAACTATTCTAACGTCAAAGCATTTAAGTATAAAAGAAAGGCATATTTGGAAAACATGTTCAAAATTTTTAAAATGTTTGTGAGGGCAATACCTAGTAAGGCATCAAAAGTTTTGGAAGGCTTGAAAGATAGGACCTTTTCTTATTAAAATGTTTTGTCAAAAAAGTTTGATTTTATGTTGTGATACCCAACAAATACCCATTAGGTATCACAAGAAAAAAAATCTATCAAGTGTTTTACATTGGGTAACACTCCATTCCTCATACATTACCATATCTTTAATCACCTCAACCTTTTGTTCCCCATGCTTATGCTTAGTTGATCTCCTTGAGTTGTGAGAATGTAATTTATAAACGTATACCTATCATGATGTTTATGAATAACTAGTGATGTACATCATGACTCAATAAATACTTGTGCTAAATGGGGATGAACATAGTTAGAAAAAAAGATTAGTGACATAGTTAACCCACAACATAAGTGCATACTTTTCAATTTGCTAATAACAAATGAAAAAATCTCAAAAGGAAGACTATGGAAAGCCACATAAAGTTTCAAAATTCTTAACACCATACATAGTTGCGTGAACTAATCATTCAAAGCACAAACCGCATAAAACAATAGGGGATTCTACAATTGAAAGCAACTCAAAGCAACCTAAGGAACTTTGAAATTCCAATAAAAGTTATTGGAAAAGTATAAGCCTTTTACTTTGTTCTTGAAGGTTTGATGTGGGTATAAATCCTTTTTTTTGTTTGTTTTTGGGGGGAGTTTGGGGGGTGTTTACAAGCACAAGGTTCGTTTTTAAGAGGGTTGGGGGGTGGGTTCAAGTCCTTTTTCTTTTGCTTTTGGGGTATGGGGAAGCTTGTTGGGCACTTTCAACCCTCAACAAAAAAAATTACAAATCAACTTATTCACACCCCCAACCTTCCAAAAAACAAAAGGAGGACTTGCACAAAATCCACACCCCCGCATACACAAATGCCCCCAAAAAATAAATAAGTTGAAGAGTGGGGATGAAACTACCTTTTGAAATTGGTGCAACAACTACTTTCATCCCTTATTGTTTTTCTAACCACACACTTGGGTCCCTATTTCAAATCTTATTGTCAATCTAACCCAAATTAGTTGTTTTCATCCCCATTTAAAGGGACTTTCTAGATAATTCTAATGTTTTAAAGTTTTGTCTCTTTTAATGTTTTTATAGTGAGCCATTACTTGAGATAGAAAAATGAAGGAACTCCTATGTGAAGGAAGGTGCTTTACATGTGTAGGGAGGCACCTTGTGATGTGTAAGGAACCTTTGTACATGCATAAGGTACCTATGTGCAAGGGCCACCTTCTATATTGTAAGTACTACCATTTAGTTCTTAATTGATATTGAACCAAAATAGTCCCAATCCAACAAATGGACCAACCTGTACAAAATTTGCTTAAAAGTCCCGCAAAATATCAAATTTTAAAGTTTCAATTCAGTAAGGTTGTAGAAGAGTTTAAGTTGAATGTTGAAGTTCAAAAAAAAAAACCCTTAAACCTTTGAGGGTTTAGTTTTTTTGGTGGTTTTGTGCAACTTTCAAAATTGGTCAGGAAGAAAACCATACAGGCAGGGAAATCCAATGAAATCTACAATCCAAGCTTGTTGGTTTTTGGCCTAGGGGTCTGAAAGGTAGGTGTTTGGGCAGGGTGTCAAACCAAATTGGTCTGCAATGTCAATAAAGGGTTAAGGTTGCATGTGTTTACACTAAATAATTGTGTAGGTCTTTATGATTGTTAGTTGGTTTCAAATTATTGATCAAGTTTGGGTTTACATCCAAATTCACAAAATGTGTGTTTGGTTAGACCTAGAAATAGCACACTACAGAAGTGTTTTTTTGGTGCAAATGTTTACCACCTAGCAATAATGCTTTTGGAATATTTTATAAAAAAATCTAACTAGACTAATTTTGGTTTAAAAACACTATACTAGATAGATTAGATGAAAAAATACATATCATATGAAAATGGCTATTGGGTTTTCACAATATTAAGATCATGTTAAAGAGCCTTTCATAGATATCTAATTCCCTACGAAGTTTGACCCATCATGCAAGGAGAAGAGATTGTCCATCATGCTAGTTTAGGTTGTATGACATTTGGGCTAAACAGTTGGATAAGGTTAAGTCCCAAGGTGGGTGCCATTTTCAATAAGGAGCATAGGTTGAGGCAATAGTGAAGTGCAACCCCCACCCATGGTTGTACAGTGTACCCCATCATAAAGCATGAAGCAAACATTAAAATGAACATAAACATACTTAGATCACAAGTTGTAAGGAGAGGTCTTCAAAGAGTGGGAGTTTCTTAGAGCTACTGAAGCAAATGGGAGGGATCTTACACCTTAAGTGGTCATAAGATCCCTCTCATTCTTAAGGAGTAGTTGTAACATCTCTCCACTTTTTGTGAGGATATTCATGAATTTAAGGTGCCCACCATTATACTACGAAGCTCCTTTTGACTGTGTTATCGTGCTATGAATGGTGGCTAAAGTAGCAAATTTAAAAAGTGAAAAGACTTGGAACACTTGGAGTAGTTTGTGTGGCCAACTTTTGAACCCAACCCAATAAAGTGTTCAAACCAAGCACTCTTTTCCCTACATTTTAAACATGTTGTGAAGCCAAGAAGTCTCCCTCTTTAGATCTCTCTTCCCATGGTCTTTTGGATGGTGGACTTATGGTTTGATTGGCAAATTGTTTGATGGTATAAGTGGACCCCGGATGAAACAGATTGTCCCTACACAACAAATCAAACCCCTCTTCTTCACAATACATGTCCACTTATTGTTGCAAATGTTGTGGGACATATAACTAACTCCGATACAAAATCTTATTTCTTGTTACACCAACCGCACCTGATTGTTCCTAAATGATAACGCATGGTAGTAGTGTATCCTAAGAACCTTCCCATGGGCACATTGACATTGAACAGTAAAATGGCTTAAGCCACCATGTGAGCTTAGGATGTTATGGCTGGCAAATAGCACTGCTTATTCTAACACATGCCATTCATTGGTCATATCAATTGATTTGTTTAAGTGGTTTGTTATTAGCAGGGTAGAATTGCCCATCACCAATCTCTACTCTATCATCGATCAGTTCTTTAGATCTTCTCATTTGTGCTTTCATTTTGAGCGCTTTAAAATGTTATGGGAGCACTATCTGAAGCTTGAGAAATCATCTTTGAAGTGCAAAGGAAATGAGTAATGAAAAATAAGCAAGAAGAAAAATAAGCTTTTCAACTCACAAAACATGTTTTTTTTTCTTTTTTTTCTTCTCTTTCTCATTCATTTTAAATGATTTAAAGTGCTATTGGAGCCCACCTTCAGTTCTACAACTCATCTTTGAACTCTAATAGTAACAGAGCAACATACGAGGATTTTTTTTGGGTGATGGAGTGGGCTTTGTAACATTCAAAGTGGTTTGTTTTTTTAGTTTTTGACCCCCTTCACTTTGAGGGGTCGTAATTTTCTCAATTCTAATCTGTTTTTGATGATTTTTAATGCATCAAATGTGCCAATAGGAGAGGTTCAAGTTTTGTTTGGACATCTGCAAAAACAAAGACTTCCCTTTGGATCTGGCCTGCCCTGAGCGCTTAAGTGATGGCTCATGGGCTGTTGTACCCTAGTCTTTAACCTTTTGTAATATTTAGAAATAATTTAAATGAATTTTGGGATTTTAAACCATGATATCACTGTGGGTGCCAGTTCGGCCAAGGCCCCAAACATGAGGTATGGGTGAAACTGACACCCAAAGCAACCCAGGAAATTACTTACTTAATGTAGTTGGAGGGATCCTTATGCACCCGACATTAGCACTACACCTACCTTGATTTCACTCTCCAGAAATTTGCTATTATTATAGCATTTTGATTTTGATGATGCCTTTACTAAAGTACCCTATGGTCAGTTTCCACATTGACAAAACAAATATATGTTTTTTTCAAAAATGATTTTTTCAAAAAAATTTGAAATTATTATTTTTCCATCGTCTTTTATAATATTGTGATATGAGTAGTGAAATTATTCAGAGTGTAGCCTATGATGATTTTCAACATGTCAACTTCATATTTTCACAAAATTTCATTTCACTATTTTGAGGATTATTTAATGACGAAACTGACCTTATGGTGAGGTAGGGACTACTAGTAAGCAAAAGGAATGGTTGTTGGTGGGCAGTGGCAGGGCCTGCTTGATTTGTTTGACCAGACCAAATCCCCACTCCAAACACAATTGAGAGGTATTATAATTGTGCACCTCGAGTTTGGTATCTTGATCAGATTCCTCACGGCATATGCTTCTTGATTGTGAATTTGCAAAGCCCTCTTGGTACTTTTAGTTTGCTCCTCTTCCTTGTCCCTTTTTCTAAGCCTGGAGCTCAGCACGTTGTTTCTTCCACAAGGTCTATTGACCAGAAACAATTTATATATAATATGTACTCGCTTGCTTGCATAATAATGCAACTTCTGCCCGACTACCTAATAAGTTACCTACCAAGTATGTGCTAGTACTCAAAGAAACTAAATGGGTGTTGCCCCAAATCCTCTTCCTGGGCTGCTGCCCTGTGGTTCATTGCATACACAAATGTGGTGGAGAACATGTTCTACTAGCGAATGTGTTTCAACACGGAAAGGACTTGTAAAGTATGACAAACAAATTAATTGACCATTTGCTTCTTCAAATTTTCTCCGACTTCTTGCCAATCTTGAATCTGACCTAATTTCTAAAGAAGTTGGGTGCATCCACAACAACCCATTATCCCAAATTTCTTTTACTTTGGACTTCCAGATGTTGTGCGCGTCTGCTGGCCGGCCAGCCAGCCAGCCCGCCCACACATGTGCTTCAAAAAACAACCCCGCCAGAAAACAAGTGAGGAGCAACCAAGACTAGGGCAAGGAAGAACCTTCAACAGTGAACCCCGATTTTTAACCTAAATTTTTTTAACACTTTTTCACCCAAAAAGATGGATTCTTTTGGAGATTTTTTCTTCTAGTGAAAATTCATCTATTTTTTCTATTTTTTTAATATCACAAAAGTGAGGAAAAAAACCCTGTTCATTGTTCAGTGATCACAACTTAATTGTTGTTTTGGCACAACACAAACAAAAAGACCCCCCCCCAAACACTCTCCAGTTCCAGCCTTGGGGGGTTTGGGGGGGGGGGGTAGAATTTTTGCACTGTAGAGACAAAAAAAATTGGGAAAAATTTGGATAAATTCGTTATTTTTGTAAATTCGAAAAGAAAAGGAGAAAATCTGCCAGACTTTTGAAACCCACAAAATTATTAAATTATTAAATTTAAAAAAGAAAAAAAGAAAAAAAAAGAAAAGCAGCAAAAACCCTGAGGTCCCTAACAGCAGCATTGAGATATTAAAAGTTCGAAGAAAGGAAGGAAATTTCGGTCCCACCGCCGGCCGCCTAACGGCGTTGATTCGTTAGGGTTTTCAGTTTTCACCGTCCGCTGGACGGCGGTCGGATAATAGTGTTTTGAATGTCGCTTCCCCCCCCCGTCCGTTGAGAGGCGACTTCCTCTCTCTCTCTCCTTCTCGGGCGTGGGTGGTGGACATTTTGTGGTCTCTTGAGATCGCGTACATATTTTGCGATCTGCGAGAACGAAGGTCGTTGGCGCTCCAGAGTCCCCGGTCTCTCTTCGTGTGTCGGTGCACTCTTTCTAGCGCTTAGCTTCTACGTCTTCGTTGTGAAAGTGTTCAGTCTCTGAGATTTGTTTGTTGTTGCAGTTTTTCTTGGCGGATCTGGGAGTTTGTGTATTTTTGCAAGGGGGTTTTTGCAGTAGCGATGGATCTTGCAGAGAGGAAGAACAGCAGCATGCTGCCGGAGTTTCTGTATAACCACAGGGGATCATACTCATCTCCGCCTCCTCCTGTGGTTGGAGGAATGGGGAGTTATGGCGGAGGAGCTTTGTCTTCAAGCTCGCTGCATCGGAGGTTCATGACCACCCCTGCCCTGACTGCGGGGAGCAGTAACAGCGTGGGAAAGGCACCGGAGTTCATTATCCCCGCTGCCAGCGAGGGTAAAATCAAGATGTTTTCTCCTGAGTATTACCGAGCTTGTGCTTTCGGGGGAACTCTCTGTTGTGGCCTGACACACATGGCAGTCACACCCATCGATGTCGTCAAGTGCAATATGCAGATCGCGCCCGAGAAGTACAGGAGTATTGCAGGAGGCTTCTCTCTGGTGGTCAAGGAACAAGGAGCCACAGGGCTGTTCAGAGGATGGGCACCCACGCTGCTCGGCTACAGCATTCAAGGAGCTTGCAAGTATGGCTTCTACGAGTACTTCAAGAAGACTTACTCAGACATGGTCGGAGCTGAGAACGCGAAGAAGTACAAGACCTTGATCTACCTCGCAGGTTCAGCTTCTGCCGAGGTCATTGCCGATGTGGGTCTTTGCCCCTTCGAGGCCGTCAAGGTACGTGTGCAAACACAGCCAGGCTTTGCTAAGGGTCTCGTTGACGGCTTTCCCAAGATCATTGCCAACGAAGGCGTTGGAGGTCTTTACAAGGGATTAGTGCCTCTTTGGGCCCGACAGATCCCTTACACTATGATGAAGTTCGCTACCTTTGAGAGCACAGTGGAGGCGCTGTACAAGTACGTCGTCCCTGTGCCCAAGAGTGAATGTTCCAAATCTACTCAACTGGGAGTGAGTTTCTCTGCAGGCTACATAGCTGGTGTTGCTTGTGCCATCATTTCCCATCCGGCTGACAACTTGGTGTCATTCTTGAACAACGCCAAGGGAGCCACGGTCTCACAAGCTGTGAATCAGATGGGTGTGAGGGCGCTCTTAACTCGTGGCTTGCCGCTGCGAATTATCATGATTGGAACCCTCACTGGAGCTCAGTGGGGAATATACGATGCTTTCAAGGTGTTTGTGGGTCTGCCTACTACTGGTGGTGTAGTAGAAGAGCCCAAGAAGGACTAGAGGAGGAGGCTCTTGCTCAATCAGCATCCCACTGCATGTTGCATGCTCCATCAGTTCTTTCTAGCGGGAGGAGTCCTAACACCCTAACCCCGATTCCTGATCTTTCATCAGATTTGAATCCTGATACAATCCTGGTGATGTGTTGATTGTTTGGGACACATGCCTGGTGATGTGTTGATTGTTCGGCACACATCATTCCTGGTGAAAATCCATTGCGCCATAGAGAGAATATGCTGGATATGGCAAATTCAAATCCCATTAGCAACTTGGTACCTTTTTCTTTTTTACATTTACAATTCTTCAGCGAATGCCGCCCATATGCATAAGCCATTTTTGCAGTGAAATCCCCCCCCCCCCTGCCCCCTACTTCTCAAGCTTTAGTTGATAAACTGGGTCTGCCATTAAGATCTTCATTCGTACTCTTTTATTGGGGTTAGCACTGATCTTTGTTGCACTTCACATAACTTTTGGGTTTAGGGAATATATAATTTGAGCATTGAGACTTGACTCCTGCCATGCTGCTACTACTATTGCTGAAGAAGAACCATTTCCATTTGCTTTTATCTTATTTGTGTTTAGCTATTAGCAGGGTTTGCAGCAGCTGCTGAGTTCAGAATAAATACATGGGACTTTCAAGCTCTCAATGGATACTGTAGCCTGCTGCTGTTGTGAGGACCAATGTCTCTGCTTGTTCCAGAGTTGTGGATTTTGTCGTCTCTGTTGGGTTCAGTGGACAGGACTGGGATGTGAGCTCCTGAATATACTATTTGCTGATGAGCTTATGATTTTAACCATGGATTTTGTCTTTCGATGAACCTGATCTTTGGTTGTTGTGACTGGGAAACTTGCTGTGGCTTGGGCCTTTTGCACCATGCTGCTGGCCTTCTGCGAACATTATGTTGATGATAGGTTCGGTGCTTGGTTTGGTGTGCAACTGGTTGTCATTGAACTTCTATTCTTGTGACTAAGCAGTTTTACTGCTGAGGCTCATTCATGCAAATCTCTCCTTGTTGTTGGCCTTTGTGAATTTTCAGCAACCTCTTGATGCTGGATTATCTTGCTTTCATGAATTTACAAAACTTTAGTCTGAAGCTTGTTGCTGAAGAGAGAAAGGGATGGTTTTGGCGACTATACACTTGCCCCTATTGGCATTTCACTTTCAAAATGTTTTCAAGTGATTTAACCAGTCTCATAATTTTCTCATTTTTATTTTAGTCCATTTTGAGCGATTTAAAACCTGATGAGGGCATCAACTAGGTCTTTACAAAAACTTCTTTGTATTCCAGAGGCAAAGATGCAACAATCAAAAATTTGAAACTTGAAATCCTATTAATCTGTTTTAATTCATCTATCACTGAACACATACACCAAAGACCCCATATCTTCTCCATTTCCTTAGCGAATTCAGGTGGTGGGAGCAATAGGTGAAAGTCTACAAATGTTCTTTGGGCTTAAGATGCATAGGAACAGTGTGTGAAGACTTCACATCCTTTTGAGTTCTTAAAAGTCCTCACCCTTTGTGTTCTTTTTAAGTGTTTGCTCACCAACCTATCTACCCAAGGCGTTTTGCTTTTTGAATTGCTCATGTTATTACTTCTCTTAAAATTTTACCATGAGACCCAGTTGGGTACCAACCAAGTATCATGATAATCCTTTAAAATCATAGTATTTTGGGGGTATAGAGCCAAATGAAAGGTACCCACTCACACACACACAAAACCTGTATGGTAATAATAATAATAGACACTGCCATTGGACAATATGAACAGTTTTAGAGTATCATTTCAAAATTGCAACAATAATTATTAATTAAATTTTCTTTTGAGGGTTTCTATGGAGCAAAACCCATAAGTTCTCACTCATAAGTAGTTTTGTCCAAACTCCAAACCTTTACTTGCAAAGGTTTGATAGATAGTGGACACTTATTTTCATGAAAGAAAATTCCTTCCCCCTCTCAATGTAAGTTCTTACAAAGCAATTCCTCAGCATAATATATATTTTTTGAAAATTATGAGTCCTAATTGATTTTAAAGCTTATATATTAAGCCAATTTCTACATAAAATTAAATCATAGGGCAGTCCCCCCAAAAAAAATCCATTATGTGTTTCCAGGTCGCCTATTACTCTACAAAACTCTGAAAGTTGGAAATTCTAATTGCAATGGCTAGGGTATTTGCAACTCATTGTGTATTTCTGAAGTAGTGATCACTTGGAGAAAATCCCTAGTTATTTTGAGGCTACCTTATATCCATGAAAATCCCTCCATGGATGATTGTTATGCCTACTCCTTAAGAGTTGCGGGACCTGATGCCTATGTATAGGCATAAGGCCCCTCTCACTCTAGAGATAAGGACCCTGCCTTTGTTATGCCTCATGACCTACATATGTTAAGGTTCTAGTAATGGGTAAAGCCAGTTGGGCGGGGAAACTAGGGTACTTGAAGTGTCGTAACAGAAGGGTAGGTCCAAGGGGATTTTGTTGTTCCAAATGTGTTCCCATTGAGTTCCCAAGGGATTCCCATCAAGTTCCTACTGTGTTATTTTTAGGGTTAGTTTTGTTCCTTGAGTTCCATTGACCCAAAAGTTTTTTGTATTCTCCATTTGACTGAAGTGCGGTTATTAAAATATGGGAGGCACTAGTAAAGGACCAATGGCATTTGTTTTTTCTAGTTTTGTTGGCAAGTTATCTTGAGTGATTGGTATATAAGGACTTGAGCTTTAATCTTCAATTGTGGGGTCTCACTTTTTATGAGAGACAAAAGGAGGGGAGAGTACACTTGTAATTTCTAACTTTTTTTCTTTAATATGCTTTTATTTTAGCAAATAGGCCTAGTTTTTTATTTTATTTTACTTTTTGTTTATTTTTTTGGTTTGGGTGATTGGCCAATGAATGAGGCTTATCACAAAAGAAAAAACTTTGAAAATCCAATGCACTCACAACTAATTGATATAAACAACAATAGGTGCCCACAATTGGGGGAGGGAGAATTCAAGTTTGTATCAAGTAGATGGGGTGTCTCCAAATTTCACCATTCTTTTGTTGCAATGAACCATCGCACATAAAATTAAAACTGTGGAAGCTCCCCGAAATAGAGGTTTCCATTATAGTGCCAAGTGAGATTGACATCAAACAAAAGTTTTATTGCTCTTTACATTCACTCTTACAAGAGATATAGAAGGAACCAATATGCACTTAAAAGGCATGGGCATTGTTATATGTCATCTCCACATAAGGGCACAAAGTTGAAGTCAAAACCCATTTGGTGATGCATTATCACTAAGCTATTGATCCTAACCTTCATGCAACAAGACTTTTTGTTGCAATTTAATGAAATTGTTGAGAGCATCCAACAATATGTAATTGCAATATGCTCCTGTGTGTCTTTGCTAAGATGATTGAACGAGTCCTTTTCAGCTTCAAAAATCTTGGACTCGAGAGAGAAATTCTCTTCAAATATATAAATGATCGTTTCAAAATCTACCAAATTTGGAACAACCATGGATTTCCATAAGGATTTTTTATTTTCAATAATCTGTTCCAGCATTGTGAAATGGAACCACCCAATTAGTTGCAAGGTAAATTGGCTTGTTTGAATCATCTATAATATGACCTCAGCAAGACTCTTATCCTCCCTTCATCTTGTGCTTATTGAACATTGTCACACACTCCAAAGCATTCTGGTGTGTGAGTTGCACTTGATTGTTCACTATCATGGCTCCATACTTCACAAACTTTGACATCCCAACCTCCATCATCTCCGCACGAACATCATGATGCACAAATTGAAAATGGTCCTACCTTCATACAATAACAAAACCTTACCTCCAAATGTATGCATCTCATTCTTTTAGAATTCCTTGCCCATGGTCATTCAGGGCTTTCTTTGAGTCATCCCACGCTACACTACTTCACGACCTTGCTCAATATCTTTATACTCAAGATAACGAAACTTGACAACCATTTGCAAAGGAAGATGTGGAAAAGTGTTGCCTACTTTGCAATATGCAAAGCCCAACCACACATTCCATCCTGATGAACACTTTCACTTTTGTGCTTTTTTCTTTTTTAGCACAATGAAAAAAATTCATTGCAAAGAGAAAAAAGCAACAACAAACCTGCACAAACACTTCCATCTTTTGACATCGAGGATTATCTTTATCAGCACCTCCTGCGGCAATGGTCATGGATGTGTCCAAGAATGTTTTGGACACTCTCACCCAACAGACTCCCACTTTCACATGCAACATGTCTCAAAGGGCCCATATTTGTAGCTTTATGAGATTTGCATAGGTTTGAGACTCTCGACTCTCCCTCATGTTTTGTCCTCTCACATTGAAGAAGAGCAGCAGCAAAACACCTTTGGCCTCTTGGGTGCATGCCACATCTCCTCGTTGGCTGAGCAGAACCTCTTTTCCTACTACACTTGTTTGTCACCATTTTTTAACCTAAGTTAATGGCAGAGACATACAAATCCACCTCTCCTATTCCCCTCTCCTATTCATGAGATGAGGTGCCTCCCCCAAGTTTGATAATTTGTTTTTGGCAATGAGCCAATTTGATTCGCCCATTACTCCAAAAAAAATGAAACTATGGAGGCTCCCCAAAATAGAAGTTTCTATTTTGAAGTGTAGAGCTCCTCCCCTTTGGCCCACCTATATAGGCAAAAGGAGGACAACATTCGCCAAAGCATTTGGGATAAAAGCCAGGTGCTATTGGGAACTCTTTGAGGAACATGTCAGGAACATGGGAACTCTTTACTTTGACCAGCCCCACCCCTCCCCCCAAAACAAAAAAAGGCTTGCATAGAAAGTAGAGTGTTAATTCTTTTAATTAGATGGGGTGCTCCTAAGAATACATATATTTTTGGAGCTACTTTGATTTGCCATCACCATTTTTTTTTAAGCATTGGTCACTCCCTAAAGCTTCATCCTGTTGGCCCATCTTCATTGTTTATGGATATGTTCAACTTTGAACAAAGGATACGGGATAACGGTTTGGTGCTATTGGGAACATCTTGAGGAACACATCGAGACCTTAAGGAACCCTTTGAGGTTTGGTTGGGAACCCCTTGAGAACTTGATGGGAACACATTGGCAGTATCCCAAAACAAAATCAAAATAATCCCTCCCCCCTCCCTCCAACTCAAAAGAAAAAAGAAAAAAAAAAACTAGACCCTCTTCAGTCCATGTTGAGCCTTCTTCTCATTGGTTGGATGAAATTTTTATTTCTAAAATTTTTTTTTGCACCATGACATGGGCTCTAATAGGTACACCCATCCTAAGAGGCATGGGTATTGGGTACCTCCTATTTGTACTCACAACTCATTTTCAATCAAGTTCTTGGCATCAATTTTCTTTTTCTTTTTCCAAAAGTTGTAAGAGGTTTGTAGGTTTTGATAAATTTGGAAATTAATTCATAAAATCAAATTTTATATATTTTTAATTAAAAAAAGAAAAACCAGTGTCATAACTCTCCCTCTTTGTAGCAATGAATTTCCTCCTACTAGGTTACATCCCTTGTAAAGTTCCTTTTCTTTTTTTGGGGTTGTTTTTTGGGTAAATTTTCGCACTGTGTCAACAACTTCTTGATTTGAAGAAATAAAATATAATATAATATAAATTGGAGGTTTTTAATTTTTCCAGTACAATTTTGAATAAAGTTGGTATTTTGTTTAAAACCACACAAAATTGGGAAAAGAAAACAAGAAATTCCCTTGTTTCTTGATCTGCTTTTTTTTTTAAAGGGCAAAAAAAAAAGAGCCATATTTATATCAGCGGTGTCATACATGCATGTTTTGTGGCCTTTTTTGGTTACTTACTTTTTTTAAACCCCCTTTTTTCGTCTTGCCTTTTTTTTTTGGTTTGGGTGGGTGGGGGGCGTGTGGGGGCAGGGCCTTGCTTTCTTTCCTTCCTTCACGTGCACAGCAATTTGGCGTAGCAATCGTTGGATTACGTGCTTGCGTCTTGCGCACCGCAACGGACGCGAGATTGTCGTCTTGCAACGCACGAGAGCGAGCGAGAGAGAGAGAGAGAGAGAGAGGGAGAGAGAGAAACAGAGAAACAACAGAGACTTCCGAGAGAGGAATCTTAGAACTTCATCTTCTTCCATTGGGGTCGATGTGAATTGCGAAGACGAGGAGTCTTGGTGAAGGCGAATTGTGGGGGAGTTCGTGCTTGGTGTTTTTTTTTTGCTTATTTGGGGTGTTTTTTTTTGCAAATTTCTTTCTCTAGGAGATGGGAGAATATGGTTGTGAGAATATGAGAGAATAGATGGCCTAGAACCGGAATGAAGCGGGGGATGATGATGCCCGGTGGCGGGAAGGTGGAGACTCCATCGCCAGTTTCATCGGAGCTGGTGAATCAGAGACTAGTGATGATGCAGGCTAGGAGTAGTTATGTAACTCTTGCCATTGTTTCTCTTATCTCGATTTTCGCTTTGTCCGGATCTTTCATGTTTGCTCATGACTCCTTGGGTGGTGGTGGTGGTGGCGGCGGTGGAAGCAGTCCTGATCCTGCACTGCAAGAGCAACCCCACGTCGCTTACCTTTCTTATCCTAGTAAACTCGGCTACCCATTGCAAGTCTCGCAGACCCATGAGCATGAAACCTCTCAGCAGCTCTCCTCAAATTCAGAATCTCTGGGAGAAAAACGATCTACAAATGAAACTGATCGCTTCGACGCTGCTATATTAGATGTAAGCACCAGCGGCTCTCTTGAAGATGATCAGCGGATGATGATCAGTGCGGAGTTGCTGCCGAATATTAGTAGTAGTAGTAGTAGTAATAGTAGTAGGAGACGAAGACCTCCGGGATGTGATCCCATTACTGCCAAGCTCAAAGTCTTCATGTACGATTTGCCGTCGGAGTTTCACTATGGAATGATTGCGCCGGATGCATTTCCGGCAGGCAAACCTATATGGCCCAAGAATTCATCGGACATACCTTCGTATCCTGGTGGGCTTTACCAGCAACATAGCCCTGAGTTCTGGCTCACCAATGATCTTGTCACGTCCAACATGCCGGATCGGCAGACCCCATGCACAGCTTTCCGAGTGGATTCTTGGCAAACAGCGGATGTGATCTTCGTCCCGTTTTTCGCGTCGTTGAGCTACAACCGATACTCCAGCAAGCCGGAGCTCAAGCGTAAGAACGCGCAGCTTCAGCAAGAGGTGGAGAGATTCTTGAAGAATCAGCCGGCGTGGCAAGCTTCTGGAGGTTACGACCATGTCATCGTCATTCATCATCCCAACAGCATGGATCGCATGCGCCATGTGTTGCACCATGCCATGTTCGTGGTCGCGGATTTTGGTCGCTATTCCTCCCATGTCGCCAATATCAACAAAGACATCGTTGCTCCCTACAAGCATGTCATTCCCTCCTTCCACGACGATCACTCTTCCTTCGACGATCGCACCACCCTTCTCTTCTTCCAGGGTGCTATCGTCAGAAAAGAGGTCAGATTGCACAACAACCCAACACCGTTTTCTTTCTCAGCTTGCTTGCTTGTTTGCATACATCCTGCAGATCTATTGTTGGGATTTCTTTCTGGAGCTTGAAAGGATTGAATGTCTCTGTGTGTGAGTGTGTATGTTTGTGTTTCTGGACTCTGCCTGCAGGGAGGAATCATCCGGCAAAAGCTTTATGAGGTCCTGAAACAAGAACCCGGTATACATTTCGAAGCAGGCAACACACAGAGAGATGGGTTCCGCAGTGCAACGCAGGGAATGAGAGCATCCAAGTTCTGTCTTCACTTGGCAGGAGATACACCGTCGTCAAACCGTTTGTTCGATGCAATTGCAAGCCATTGCGTGCCGGTGATCATCAGTGACGATCTCGAGCTTCCATTCGAAGAAGAACTGGATTACACTCGCTTCTGTATTTTTGTCAAAGCCAAAGATGCTCTTCAAAAGGGCTTTGTGGTGGAGCTCTTGCAAAGTGTGAACAGGACGGAATGGACCCAAATGTGGAACACTTTGCAAAAAGTCCATCTCCATTTCACTTACCAACACCCATCTCAACCCAATGATGCTGTCAATATGGTATGGAAGTCTATCTCTCGCAAAGTTCCTTCTATCAAATTCTTCCTCCACAAACAAAACCGGTTTGTGAGGTTGAAGAAGACCCCTACTTCATTCCTTGCTCAACAATCATAGTGCTGATGGAACATAGAATTTCACAAGTATATCAACACCCATCACAACCCAATGATGCTCTCAATATGGTATGGAAGTCTATCTCTTGCAAAGTGCCTTCTGTCAAATTCTTCCTCCACAAATGAAACCAGTTTGCAAGATCGAAGAAGACCCTTACTTCATTCCATGCTCAACAATCATAGTGATGATGGAACATAGAATCTTCAATTTAGTATGGAAGTCTATCTCTTGCAAAGTGCTTTCTATCAAATTCTTCCTCCACAAATGAAACTGGTTTGCAAGATTGAAGATCATCCCTAATTCATTCCATCCTCAATCATAGTGATGGAACATGTAATTTAGCTCCCATTGCATTTCTTTCATGTAACATGGAAAGCTCCAATCACACTTCTTTCATGAAACATAGAAAGCTAAATCAATGACACTTTGTGATTGAATTCTCATCAGAACCTTACGCCATGCCCGACCAACCACATGTCATTGTTGTTGTTGCTATGTGTTTATCCAAAAACCCTGAACCCTAAACCTTAAACCCTTTGAATTGTTTGTTGTGTGTTTATCCAAAAGCCTTTAACCTTTCAAAATGTTTTGTTGTGGAGATTTCTCTACTATTTCATTACATTGCTGTTGTGTCTTTTTTCAAAACCCCTAAAACTTAAACCTTTCATTATTGTTGTGTTTGTTCAAAAACTTTGAACCATAAACCTGAAACCTTTCAGAGTGTTTGTTGTGGAGATTTCTCTAGAATCTCATACAATGTTGAACATCATGTTCACCCAAAAAACATAAATCCTACACTTGAATCCTTTCAAACTGCTTGTCATGGACAATTCTATACAATCTCATGCATTGTTGCTGTGTTTACACAAAAACCTTTAACCCTGAACTTTAAACCCTTCAAAGTGTTGGTTGTGGTTCTTTGTGGTCTTTTAGATATATATGATTCAGTGCTCAATGGTGAGTACTTTGTGTAACAACTGTAGCATCTTTTCTCCCCCAGCAACTCAATTCAGCAAAAAATAATTTTGGTTAAGTCAAGAACTTACTGACAACTTGTTCATCTAAGCTACATGATTAGCAGCTAACTGACCCTTTTGTGTGACTAAGAACATCCCTTAGAATGAAAAATCACAGCATCTCCCCATGGGCAAATCATTTATTGTAACATCAAACCATGAAAGATTTTTCCTTTAGTTTTTTTGGGGAGATTATATGCAGACTTGGGGCTGCAGGGGGCTTATGTGTAAGACTCACGCAAATGGGATCTCACTTCCCATAGCATGTAAATCTTTCTTTCTGGTTTTTATGCCGGGGAAGTCTTTTCCCCTCAGGCATTCCAGGACTGTGGTCCCTTCATCTGGGGCTCCCATCCTCACCTCAGGAACCTCAATCTTACACAGCTCCCTCCTGAGTCTTCAGAGAGGAAGGACCAAGCTACAAAAAGGCTTTGTGGAGTTTTTTACCTGATTGAGACTTTGGAAGACAGGTGGCAGATTTCAAAGCTGCTTATGATTGATTACTTGCTGATCTTCACAATCCACCAGATAGTCTCAAACAACAGTAAGTTATTGTTCTTTAACTTTGCCATCACCTTTAGGGCATTGCAACTCATACCTCTGATACCCTTTGTCAACAATTTCTTGGCTAAGAATTCACTTGTACCTTAGAGACTCTGTTTGATTCCCATCAAGAAATGAACCCAGTCTCTATTAAGATCTTTTCATATGAGATTCATATCTGCTGAGCACCAAATGGTCTAACAACTTTTCATCAATAGTCAGTCAGTCATGTCTCCTTGTTCTCTTCCTCCCTTCTGCACCCTATAAGCTCTGGAGTATCTAAAATCTAAGCTGAGAATGGAAAAAAGGTCTCCATAGCTTACTGTAAATGGTTCAAAGGTGGCCTCATATGATGATTGAATAAGCAGTAAGAATTGAGTCTAGTTCCTGGTACTCTTGGTTAGAATTTTGTAAGATTGAGCGCCTGTCTTCAGTGAGGTGTTCTACCCAGCCTGACAAATGGTAACCCATCAATTGCAAAAAAATGAGGCAATCTCTGACTCATGTTACACCAAGATGCGTGGATACAAAAAGGAATCTAGACTCTGTTCTCACTGGTTAAGGTCTAGGTGTATTGGCTAAGTCTCATCATCTGTTGTATGTTCCTCTATGTTTATGCTTAAAGACCACCTGATTCAGCACATGGGTTTACCTGCACCTGGTCCCTTGAGAGAGTGCTGGTGATATCAATTGGTGAGGAAGGCAGAACAGGTTGAGAGTTGACAGATAGTGGGTTGAACTCTTTACGTAACCACTCCACTGCCATAAAGCTGACAGCTGATGCAGGCACAAACCACAACACCCGGGGCAGAGCCCCCCTAAAAAGTCCTTTAGTGCCTTCCTCTCTCCAAACTGTCTGCAGCGCATCTATCCAGCCTTTGTATCTGCACAGGTAACAGAGATGATCACAAAAAGGGGAAACCGAACAGCTTTCAGTCTTTAATACAATGTCAAGTCAAAGCATGTGATTGACTACTAATACTAAGAGTCTCCAAGTTTCAAAATCCAGCAACTGCAATGCAAGGTTTACAGATACAAGTACCTTGCAGCTGAGCCTTGAACTTGGAGCCTTGTCTTTAACACATCCAAAGGTGTCGTCAAGAACGCACTGAGACCTGAAATCCACCCAAACAGATGGATTAGGCAATGACCACACTCATTCTCATTGGGCTTGGTACATTTCCAGTTTTGATCACCCAATGTCTCTAGAGGAGCTCCTTAGTCTCAAGAATAAAACAACAATGAACCTGAAAGTGAAATCCCCAGAAAATATGTGATATTCACTCCTGGATACAACAGAGTATATGGGTACATCACATTCCCCAAGAATTTGAAACTGGATACATATACCAGGACTCACCTCCAGCAGTGCCCCCCATGAAAAGCTCATCTAAGGAACTGAATTGATGCTTCTCCAAACCAACAGGTTGTGATGCTTTTGATTGCCACCATTGCTCCCGCCCATATACTACTGATGCCCTCATTGCTTCATATAGCATTATCTGTGGAATTGGACAAAACATGGTCACATTTTCAGTAGGGTGGCACATTTTTATGGTGTTCATTGGTCCATACATCACAAATGTTGCACATTTAATCACTCTACTATAGTGCTCTACTAGAGTGTACACTACTATAGTCCACAAGAGAGAAGGTCTACATACCTGAAGACCTGCAAATGGAACATCTCTAACAAGTGTTGAAAAATACCTGCCAATCAAGTTGCAAGGGATCAAAACTGTTAAAAAGGAGCTGTAAATCAGCACCATCTAGTTATGTAGCCTTTCAGAACAAAAAAGAATTCCAAAACGCATGGTAGGATATACTCAGTAATAAGTCACCAATGCTTTGCTTCTAGGGTGTCAAGGGCATACCCAGCATACAGGCCTTTGAGGCCCTCCTGGCGTAGAATTACACGGCCTGCATGGAGAGCTCCAGAATAGTATATGGCAGGTGTTGCCTTCTTAATGGATGCATTATAAGTATGGTGCCAAGCCTTACTGCTGCCTTGAACCTACAAAATTTGTTTCGAGGTCAATGAAACTACAATAAATGTAGCATCTCACACCCACACAGCCCATTTCCCAATTACGCCTGAAGAGCTTTTCCACATCTTCTCTTTGCCTCAAGACACTCTTTATCATCTTGAAAAACAACACAAAGAAACAAAAATAAAAGGGGAAAACTGGAGAGTACAACATTAAGCTTACCTGCATTCTTTGCTTGAGCACTTCACAAGGGACATACACCATTGAACCTAGTGTATCTCCTGAAATGAGAAACAACATTCAGTTAATAAAAGTCCATAATGACTTGTCAGTAATCCCATCTAACTGTTCCTCAAACCCAATTCCTCAAAATCCAGATCTGCAAGTTAGATTGTCTAACAAGTTTCTTTATATATCCTCCAAGTTTAAAGCACAATACATTTTTGAAGGCTTAATTCTGCTTCAAAGATGGATCTTCAGCTTATTCCATGATCAGCACTCAACTGTTACACATTGCACTTTTACAAAGTTTAAAGGATGGGGAAGAAGCAATAAACCAAGAAGCATGATGGAAAAAGCTCACCTGTTGCACCAGCTAAAAAATGAGCCCAGGGGCCAGCCAAATTAGGGTGCTCCCCTTCCAACCAATCTTTAGTAGATTCAATAAACCCAAAATATGTCGCTCCTGTAACCATCGACCCTGTTAATCCTGGTACAACTCCACGGTATAATCCTGCAAATCATAGCCCTGTGAGTTAGCAACTCAGGCACATGGACTTCAGATGAGACAGCTAAAACAGCAATCTCTTAGAAGGAGATGTTCAAATATTGTGTCAACCAAACAGAACTTAGCTGACCCATGAATAATGACTACAAAAGAACATGAATTTTGGTGAATCTGTGGAACAAATGTGGATCCTTGCTTCTTGGCTTGAACACCAGAGAAGTTGATAACCAAAAACATCTGGCAGAAAAGGAGAGGGAAGGGAGGAAAAACCCTTACCCCGAACACCGTCCATTGCCACAATATTTTTCAAGGCATGACCAATATCACTTTGTTTCTGCAAAGTCATCAGTCATCCTTTGTTAGTGTCTTCATGAAAAGCACATCTATGAAATTGCAGAGAAAACTCCACAATCACGCTTCAAAGGTAACTGTGTGTTGATGGAACAGTTGAATAGTATCACAACCAGATCAAGACCTACTAGAACCTTAAACAAATGACTATACAAACAGGAGCCACCCCATGCAACTACTGTACAACTGTCTGCAAGTGAATAACCCTAAATCCTAAACCTGCACCCAGCCAAGACTGCCAGTCTGCTTTTTGCCGGATAACCAACATCAGATAACCGGCATCAATTGCAAAACAAGCAGCAGGATCACAGAAGGAGCATTGTTCGAGACCCCCCAAAAAAATGGAAGTTCAATTCAACCTGTAAGGAAAGGCCAGTTTGGCCACTCTGGATACGAGTCTTGAGAGTGTCTACCGGGTGCAATAAGGTCTCCCCGAATCCACTTGCAAGTGCACCCCATCCAAACTCTCTCCATGCTATTCCAGCACACCGACACACCACCTGAGTCAGGAATTCCAGCAATCTCTCTTCCCTTGAAAAGAGTACCTTTTTTTGCCTTTCCAAGATCCGTTGTGAAACACTAGCACCCAATTCACAACTGCGAACCCTAAACAGTCCACACAAGGCCCCCCAAAAAAACCAACAACAACAACAACAACAACAACACCACTTCTTCAACGAGGAAAGACAAAAGACCTCACTTACAAAAAAAGCCGTCTGAACGAGATCCGAGCCTTCGGCTTACACTGTTTTCCTCCATAGGTCCAACTATCACCTCCATGATATCAACATGGAGAGACCTTGGAGGAGCAGTGCCTGCCTCATTCAACGTTACTCGGTTCCAACGACTGGAAAAGCTTGCAGGAATTCTGTAAAACTTGCGGGGCTTCTCCCCGACTAGCTAATCCAACATCCCTTAAACCCTAATCTACAATCCTCTCACCATCACCCATCAATTTCCTTGTCCCATCTCAGACTCTCAGAACCCACACCCACACAACACACTGACCTCTCTCTCTCTCTCTCATGTAAACCTGACAAGTTTTGTTGCAATAATGAAAATTTCTTTTCTGTCTCACTCTCTGTGCATTTGATGCAAGACGGCGTCTGCATGGGTTTTGAAATCCAAGGAAAACCTTTGCTGTGAAACCAATGTTCAGTAGACTTGATGGGATTATCGCATACGCCAAGAAGCAGAAGAACCCTAAAACCCTAAACCCTAAAAATCCCCTGAACCCTAAACCACTGTTCATGCCCTGGTGATTTGCCTTGGCGGGTTTCAAGCTCTTTAGTGGGAACTCAATGCTCTTGAGCCTTTCCTCCACTTTCTTGATTGGAAGCCCATGACTGAACACCAATTTAGGAAAAAAATTCATTGGCATCACTTCTGTCTTATGTTCACTGTTGTTAATAAGTATACCCATGATTTAGGGTTTAGGGTTCAGGAACCCTAAACCCTAAACCCACCCATTCGGCCATGAATCTTGTGTTCCGAAATTTTGAAAGATGTAAATGCATTGGCAAATCAAGTCTTCATGAACAAGGGACAAGACAACCCAATTTTTCAAGGTTGCATTTTGGAGCACACATATTTAGGATTTGCTTCTATGCAATTTTTTCTTTGGTTATAGGGACTCACGGAAGGCAACATTTTAAAGTAGCAATGTGATTGTGAATTTGAAGTAAATCCATTAAAAACCTTCCCATCACAAATCATATATTGCATTTTCTCACCAAAAATCATGATGGAAGGCAAGGGCAAACCTCACATACCTTTGCAATTCCAAAGTAAAAGCTTGTAGTTTTAAATTAAGTATGTCACATCAAGTAGGAAGTTGGTTGTAGAAATTTCAATGTTTTTTTAGAAAGATTACAATTTGAAATTAATAAAGGATTAGAAGCAAATTTGGTTACAACTTAGATTATGAAGGAAGTAGAAGTAAACTCTATTGCAAGGGAAGTCAAGATAAAAGTCATTACTACATTTTAAATTAAGGACCTAAAAATAGTTCCTATAACATTTGCAATTGAAAAGGAGGTAGAAAAGTTCAAAGAAGTGGAAATTTTGCAAAAAAAAATCAAATCTAACTAGCATGCCAAAGCTAATTAAAAAACACACTTTCGAGTATTCAAACTACCTTTATTATCGTTGGGTTCAGCAATCATCACTCCTACAAATGCCATAACATTTTAGTAGTAACATGAGTTATAGATTTCCTTCTTTTCCATCATGACACACCTTGAGATACATTCTCACTACTTACACATACCCAATTAATGTCACATTAGATTAGAAAGACTTTATTAGCTTGTATGATTTACTTATCTCTTGTGAAAAGGTGGAAACATATGCCCTTGAACACTATTTAAATCTAACATATTTTTTGATATCTTGGTCTTCATATAAAAAACACAAATGTGTATTTCTTATAGGACTTGAAAAAACACCCTTAAATGTTTGGAGCTTGGGCCTAAAAAGAATAAAATTGAAATGAATTTGCCTCTATGAAAGGAGGCCTTATAGCCATGTACCAAGGGTGCACACTAGTAAATTACCTTCCAACACGTTTCAATGTGCCAAGAAAGTGATAGAGCGGGGGTTAAGGTATTATTTGTGAAGACTAAGAAAACTAGCATCCTTAACCTACCACCCCAACAACATAGGTTAATCAACATTTGCAACCTACCACAATAGCAATGTAGTAATAATGTCATCCTATCACAACAACAATATAAAGTTCAATCAAAATTAACAAACAACTTAATGCATCTAAGCAAGGCAAGTGGACAAATCAACAATTAAAAGATGTCATGGATCAGTGGAAAGGGGACACGCATCTTTAAAGAAGGTTAACAAGTATTAAAATGTCCTTCTAACCTCACTTTTAGATCACCTTAATGGTAGAACTAAAAGCAAGAAAGTGGGCCCCCAAGGTGTGTTAAGAAAATAAGAGGATGAAATAGTAGCCACTTGGGTTCAATTAAAACATGCAAAAGGGGCTAACTTATTTGTCACCTTTCAACAACTAAAATTGAAGTTTGTGAAAGCCACATAGATTAAACCTACCCCATTTTGGAATGGTGTTCCGAGAAATAACTAATGGTTTTGGTTCAAAAAACATCACCTAAAAATCAATATATGCCTTACAAAAAGACAATGAATTTTTAAGGCAAAAGGGCTAATTAGATAAACATGTCATACCTTTTATTACAACTTGGAAAACATGTGCACACAACATAAACATCCATCAAATCACATTTGGAATTCAAATGAAACAAGAATTCAAGCAAGATGACAATTTGATGTTAGGGTTTTTGTTAGGTGAGACTCATGATATGTTTATAGCACCATTCCCAAGTCTTAAAAGTGGATAAATGTGAATTGTTATTAATGTAATGGGATAACCTTGCATGGCTTTTACATTTTCAAAGGTTAAGGATGTGGGGAGACTACATGTCAAGTTATGTAGACTAGGAACATCCATGGCAATGAAAAAAAAACTTGGATGACAACTTACCTTTTCAACCAATGGTTGGTTTTTTTCTATAAATTTGTTTCGATGGAGGTTTATCAAAAGAATCAACATCTTTCAATTTTCAATGGACATGCGTCACATGTTACCATATAGGCCTTTGAACAAACAACATAAATAAGGTTGGACATGATTGCCTTACCTTCACATGCACTCCAACCATTAGATGTCACCTTTTTGCTACATTTCCATGATGACAAACTCTTCAGAAAGTTATATTTTTGAAGTAAATAAACTGTAGAATGAGTCCAACTACAATGTGTAAAATTTTAAAATCTCTCTCATATTCATGTGAAAATATCTATGGGACATTATGGATTGTACACGGTTCTTCTTTTACCACATCTAAAGGTTCAATGTTTGGAATCACAACATCAACACCATTGGTGTTGATTGTTGTTCAAGTTGAAAATCTTTGAAAACAAAAACACAAAGCTTTGACTATCATCAATTTGTCTATCGAGGACAAAATTATTTGATATGTCATGGGAATACAAGAACCCAAGGATGTTTGGGTGGTCTTGACAAAAATAATTGAAACCAAATATTTTTTTCGACAAATGTTAATTCAAAACAAATTGACAAATTGCAAAATGGACAAGGCAACATCAATGGAGGACTTTCTTGTCAACAACAAAGATCTGTTAAATTAGTTGGTTGGTTTTGAAGAAATTATTGTTAAAGATGTGTTTGTTGAAATGGTTTTTAATGTTTTACAACGAAGTTTTGATCATTTTGTTCAATTGATTTCAACTCAAAAGGACTTACTTACGTTTGAAGAATTGACTAGCAATTTATTGCATCAAGAACAAAGGAGGAGTATCAAGAACAAGCAACATTCAAACTTTTGAAGCACTTTGGGTGAAGTTCAAAAAATACAATCAATTGAAATGTTTTTAGGAAAAAAATAATGCAAGTTGTTCCTTAACTAGTTTCCACAAGAAATTAGGTACTTGTAACTAATGTTTCAAGAATGATCATTGGGCAAAAACTTATCCAAACCATGGGGGAATGTGAAGAAATTACATCAATAAGCAAACATGTTGGAGGATGATGCTAATGAGAAGGTGATGAAACTAAGCTTTCCGAAAACAAGTGAAGTTGTTTGACAATGTTAAACAACATCTTTGAAACTTCAAGATCTTGAACAATATGTATTTTCCATTGAACATATTGATGCAAATTAGATTTTAAACTTTGGTCCTATAACACATGTTACAAGAAATCCTAGACCTTTAGATGAGGTCAAGGCACAAATAGGATCTTTTTCTAAAGTAAAGTCTACAAATGATGTTTTACCACAATGTTGAAAGCCAAGGTCATGCAAACATTTAATTTGAAAGTGGTGAAATAAATAACATCAAAGATGGTTTTTACATGTTTAGTGTCAACAATAATCTTTTGTTTGTTGGAAAGATTATTGATAAAGGTCATTATGAATACTTTATTTTTCCAAGTGTCTTATCATCTCAAAATCAAAACCACACAAGATCATAGCTTGAGGAATTAGAAGTTCTAAAAATGGTTTGTACAAACTAGTTGGTAGAAAACTAGATATCAACCTTAAATAACATATGAAAATGTAGGTTCCTAATGCATTAAGGTAATTAATGTTTTTTGTTTTTGAAATGCAATACTTGCATAGGGGTTCACTAACATAAGCCCTTGAGACATAATTATAAGAAATTTGAATTATGCATGGGTGAATAGGTATCCATCAAACAAATGTAACTAGAGGAAAATATTATATTGATAAAAGATGTACAAATATTGGTGGATAAAAAAATGCTAAAGATTACAAATGAAAAAAAAGGTTATCTATAATATATCAAAAGACCAAAATTATTGGGAACGTGGAATTGGAATACTTGTCTTGCATTGTCAAAATGTTCATTGTTGACAACAACATTATGGACGTGCAAATAGGTAGGAGGGTTGGGGCAAATAGGTAGATAGGCAAGGATCTAGGGGGGTGGTTGGTAGGTTGTAGGTGTGTAGGTTGGGAGGGTAGAAATCTAAAAGGTGGGTAGGTGTGAAAAGGTTGGGAGATGGCATAATAAGTAGGTAGGTGAAAAGGAGGGGGTTCTAGTTGTTAGTTGGTAGGTAGGGCCAAGAAAGTATATAATATGTAGTTGGGTAGATTAACTTGAAACTTGAGCTTAATGGGGATTAAGAAGGCGAAAATTTCAAACCTTTCATATCCCTAAATATTGTTAGCATAGGTAATCATTTAATACTTTTGTGAACATTCAAACACTTCTATCAATAAACAAAGGATTCATTTTTTTTTGGGGTGTCAAAATAGGAACTCCTTTATTTTGTTTTTGCTACCTCTAAAACTATAAGAACTATTGTGGAATAAGGGATTTACATGAATGAAATGAATAATAATGGTTGTTAAACTTGTGCTTATTTCGATGGAGATTAATGCTAATAAGTATGGTTGGCTTAGATTGTTTGTTAATGAGATTAATGTTAATTTGAAAATTGATTTCAAGGAGTTTTTAAAAAAAAATTACCCTTGCACTCTTGAAGCCTTTTCTTACACTTTATTTCACATTACATCTTTTTGACACAAGTAATAAGAGAAACATTTGACATGTAAAAAATGCATCAAAGTTAAATGGAAGATGAACCTCCCTTGGTTGATTCTTTTCAAATTAACATTGGTCATAACAAGTGATGATTTCAAAGACACAAGGCAAGGTTTGACACCCACTAATGATTGATTACATTTGTTAGAATGCAAAAGGACAATATTAAAGCGGGGTGGATATCAGATCGGGTATATGCATATATATATATATATACATTGTCAGGTCATACATTTTCAAAAACCTGGACCCCCTTACACTTGGCATTTTTTGAAAGTTAACACCCATCCCCACTTCATAACTGGTGAATTTAAAATTTAAAATATCCATAACCCGACCCTACCTGAGAGAAAAATAACAATATAAGATGTCTCTCAAAAACTCAGATCAATAACTCTTTCATACATACATGTACCTAGATTGTGCTATCTTCGTATTGAAAGAAAAAAGAACTCTCTTCAAATTTTAGTTTTTACAAATAATCAATATGCAATCTCAATTATGAGAGAGCTACTTCTACATTTAAGTAACACATGTGTTCAAATTTGCAAAACATTAGTCTGATAACTTGCCTTGTAAGTTTAAAAGATTTAAGACTATTTGTTGAAGCCTTAACGATTTGACAAAGAGTCAACTTGAAAGACATTGTTAAACACCAAACATGTGTTTGTTTTTAATGGAGTATTCAAAAAAACCCTAATAAAAGGAACATTTTTTGTACCCATCTGAGTTTTTGTTAAAAAATTGAACCCTATACCTAATTAAATCACATATGGCCCCCCACCTCATAATTTACTCCTCTTTTGATTTCTAAGACCTAAACCCTTTAAGTTTTTTAAAAATATAAGACGTTTCTTTGAATTTTTAATTTTGAAATATGGAGACCCACCCCACTATTACAAAAAAATAAAAAAATAAAAATCCAAATACCCACCTTAATTAAATACCTTACATTAATTAAAATGTTCTTGTCTTCATCTTTTAATGAAATTCAAATTTTGGAATACTTATGGTACCTTGCTAGCTTTGACACATGGTGTTTGAATGATTATTTTTTGGGAAGATTCAATATTTTACTTCACAATTTGTTGTTATGTAAGAAAAAAAAATTCTGAAAATTTCAATCATTTCTGAAAATAATATAGTTAGTGTTGGATCAATGGGTTGAAAACATAAATAATAATAATAATAATAATGATACTAAAATTTATTGGAAAGAAATGTGTGATTGAATATGGAAGGAACCCTAACCTAGCTAGATTTGAAAGGCAGAGAACAATGTTGCAATTTGCAAAGGACAAGAGGATTATGGGGAAGATATAGGCCAACAAATGCACCATGCTCTTCTCATACCTTGCTTGACTTGTGCTAGAAAACATGCAAAAGATGCAAAAAAAAAGGTTTCAAATTCTTGGCTTGAAGAAATCACTCTGGGTGGGTTTAGGGTTTAGGGTTTTACAGACGATCTGGGCTCCTGGGGCCATTCATTAGGGTTTGCGGTTACGACGGCTAGGGTTTGATGATTGGCGTTCCTGAATTCAAGCAGAGAAATTTTCGGAGTTTTTTTCTTCTTTGAACAACAATCTGCAGTTGCAATGCCTGGAGCTTCCTTTGTTCGTTAGGGTGTGCTCTCCCCCCTCTTGTGTTTTTTGTTTGTTTTTCTCTTCTTTTGTTCCTTGAGGATTTCCCCTCCTCCAGTTTCCTAATATAACTTCCCTGTCGATCGATCGATCGAGGGAGAGAGAGAGTCTGGTGAGGTGAAAATGTCGAAGAAGAAATTGCAGCGTGCCGTAATGACCTTGAAGGATTTCCATGGCGGCTCGATTCCTTCAGATCTGCCCCTACCCTCTGCTCCTGGAATGTAAGTGAAAGTGCCCTCCTCTTTTTATTACGTTCCTGTTTCAAGGAAGAACGTAATTTAAAGTTTGGTAGATGGGTTTTTGGATCTAGATTTATTAAGTCAGAGGTTTTAGGATATGAGCTGTTTTGTGGTCGTTGCTCTGTTTTCGCTGTAGGTCTGTTTAGCGAATTTCTTTTGAGACACAAATACAAAATAGAGTTCGGTAGATGGAATTTTTGGATCTAGATGTATTTGGCTGGAGGTTTTAGGGTTTTGGTTTTTTTTTTGGTGGTTCTCTGTACTGCGCTGTACGTCTGTTGAGCGAAGTTCTGTTAAGACACAAAGATCAAAAATAGAGTTTGGTAGATGACATTTTTGGATCTTGTTGTACTGGGCCAGAGGTTTTAGGGTTTGAGTTGTTTTGTGGTCGTTTCTCTGTTTTGGCTGTAGGTCTGTTGAGCGAAGTTCGTTTGACAGACAAGGATCCGGGGCAAGGATGAGTCCTGTTGGCAGAGGGTACAGTGGTGGCAGTGAGCGCAGCAGCATGAACCAGAACAGACAGGGATTAGGTAGTAGTGGTGTCCGTGCACTTGAGGATAAAGCTTCCCTTTTTCCTAACCCTGCAAATATAGGTAGAAACTATGATGAAGATGAGCGTAGTAAGCCAGTGGATGGATGCCCTCGCAGCAGCGGCCACAGCAGCACAGAGCAGTATGAAGAACATGATAAAGTATACAATCAGGAACATGATTACAAAAGCATGATGGCTCCTGTCTTGTATGCTGCTTTTAAGCCAAAGCCAGCAGTATCACCTCCTCCTCACTGGTGGCAACAGCCACCTGCTGCTGCTGCTGCTTCTGTGGACTGCAACTCTGGTGCAAATGTGTGGCCAGCACAGGAGCAAGAATCTAGTAACCAAAGGCCTGCTGCAGAATTGGTGCGGAGTCAAAGGTGGGAATCTGATTCCTGGCCTGCCGCACAGACACCCAAACACAAAACATTGGAGTTGGGGATGATGCCTGATAAGGGAAGTTCAAGAACAAGCTGGAAACCTGAGCACAGCTATGGGGGCACCACCCCTTCTGACCCACAAGGGCATGGCCATGGTTCTGGGAATCCTTTAGAACGTCCTAACTTTAGCAGACGGCAGTCAATGTACCCTGAGAACATGGAGCAAGTGGGTTATGCCCAGGCAAATGTAAGCCAAACAGATAGGAAGTTAGTATATGGAGAGAGCCATGGCAGCAGCAGGGGGGCTGACAGCAATGATGGGATCAGATCTGGTTTTGGTGAGAGGCATATCGTAGGAGAGAGTACTAGGGTTCAGGGTGGATATCCAGGTACAGGAGGTTATGTACATGATAGTAGTGGTGATGGACTCAATGGCAATGGAGCTATTGGAGGTTGGGGAGGTTACCAGGATCCTGGCAGGAGAATGAAGTTCTTTGACAAGGGGAGGATTGGAAGGGTGGAGAGTGACTACACAAGGGAACCCAGTGACCCAAAGAGTCCGCAACAGGCTGATCGTGGCATCAGAGCATATAATCCTGGAGTGGGTAATGACAATCATGCATTAGGTTCAGGTTATGGTGCTTCTTTGCCAGAAAGGAATCCCAACAGCTCAAACCCACATGAAAGCTGGACTCAACAAGTGAATTGGGATCAAGGTGATAGAGCTTCAGGTGGCAGGAACACAGAAAGGCGAAGAAGCCCACCTTTGGTTGAGAGCAATCAAGCCTTTGTTGAAGAGAGATCAGCCCCTTCTGTGGGAGGATATTTGGTTGGGTTCTCTCAAATAGAAGCCCCTTCAGCTGCATCTGGACCTCAAGTACCATTGGTGACTACAGAACCAGTTGCTGAGCGGCCAAAGTTGAAGCTTCTTCCCCGCTCAAAAGCTCTGGAGATGAATGAGGCAGTTGAGCACATTGGGTCAGAAGTGCCAGCATTACAGGTTCTGGCTATCCTGTCCTGTTTTTGCATTTGTGGTAGAAGGTTGAAGTTTGTTGGACAGAAATCTGTTGCTTCAGTAAAAATCTTCAAGTTTTGATATAAGCATCATCTGTACAGACATGCATTGAATCTGACGATACAGCTGTTCCTCCAACATGTGCTTGCAGAAGGAAAAAGACATTAATGGAAAGTCTGATGAGAGGCGAAAAGATGAACTCATGACAGATGGCAAAGTGGCCGAGGCTGTAGATGGGAGTGGACATCTTGTCAAAGGGCCATCTTCAAACTTTGAATCTGGGGATCTAGGCAGCAAGCTGGCAGAGCGTCCAAAGCTGAACTTGAAACCAAGATCACAGCCATTGGAGGAAGGGGCTGCTCCTGCTGGTTCAGACAGAATCAGGTGAGAAGATAGACACCATGCCCAGGATGATAGTGGGTTACTCAGCCTTCTTGGAAGAGTTGAGGTCCTTCTCTGGATTTCTTTGTGCAGGTGGCATCTGGCTTCAATCTTTCTGTTGGTATTTCTTAGTGGTCGAGGGCTGCAGTGCAAATTTTGGTCTGAGTGTGGCTTATGGTTTTTATTTTGTGACATTCAAAATGTTATGACCATGCTTATTCTTGGTGAGTCATTTTGTTCGGCTAGAATTGACATTCCTGTTACCTTTAAGTGTCATTGTGGAATTCTCTCTGGAATCTTGTGGATATCTTTTGCAGTGGCAAAAGTGGATGTAGTGCATCCAGTATTCACCAGTGTACTTAAAAAGGACATGTTCAGTGTGCAGTATGCCCCAACCACTATTAGATAGTGCTATTCTCAGGCATCAAACCACATCATCGTGTGTGCATCTGGAGCTACTGTCTAAGATAGATGGAAGCTTATCCATGCTATAAATCTTCTGTATATAAAACATATCCATGATGAGTCTCCTTTGTTCATCTGGTTCTATGTTTCTATTTTGAATTGTCTTGTCTAGGTACTCCTTAGAAGGAACTGCTTCCAATCTCATCTTCAAGTAACCTCCACAGTGCCTAATGAGCAGACACATTTTCCCTGTAAAGGTGTTCCCATGTCCATGATCTAATGTTTCCTACACCGGTCAAGAATCCAGTTGCATGAAGGTGCCCAAAACTGGTTATAAAGAAGAGAATCCAAGAGTTAGGAGTAGTCATAGCTAAGATCAAAGGCATTAGTTATTAATTGGGTTACTTGTTTATGTTTATTGTCTGATTCCCTGCAGAGACCCTGTATTTGGTGGTGCTCGCCCTCGTGAATTTGTAAGTTTGAATCTCTGACATTCATTTTTCCTCTTACATTTCAGGCTCTGCATTTTGGACATGGGTGAGTCACAACTTGAGTAACACATCACAATGACTTCAGTGCCTGTGGCCATTTTCCTGTCGCAGGTATTGAGGGCACGTGGTGCTAATGATATTGGCACTGTGGGGGAGGATTGCATCCTTTCCCAACCATCACTGCACATGTAAGTAACTTGTGATTCAGGGGTTGGTTTGTTTGTTGATTGCCTTGTGAGGACAGCTATGTCAAGACCCCTGTGTCTACTGTTTATTATGTGTTTGCAAGCTATATGGAAAAAAAATTCTGACCATTATGTTTTATCATTTTCTTCAGCAGACACATTCCTGATAGTGTTAAAAGCAAGCCACAGCAACAAACAGGTGGGCATCATGGTGGCTCTGATAGCTGGGGAGATGAAAAACAGGTCCGAACACAATCATTTCAGCACCAGGCTGAAGGGTTTATGGAAAGCCAGGGACCTGGTTTTAGGGAGCGAAAAGTAAGCAAGCAGGACTGGGTTGCTCCCAGCAATCACCTTGGTAACCCAGAGTGGAAGAGTCGTGGAAACTTTGACAAGCAGGAGAATCCAGGTCAATATGAGGTCAATCACACCTACAATCACCACAGTAGTCACAGCCATGACCCTGACAGGCAAGAATTGGCTCTGCATGATCTGCACAAGACTGACAGTTGGCGCAGACCTGCATCTCCTAATCCTCCTACATCAGCAGTGTCAACACCTTTTAATAATTCTTCAGCTCCAGTTGGTCATCATAGCTTCAATGCCCCTGTTTCACCCCTTGAGTTGGCAAAGGCATTTTCACGGTCATCAAGCATTGGATCATCCATGGCTGGTTTTACACAAAGCAATAGTGGCAACCAGCAAGGTCCTTTGAACTTGATTTCTCGAAGCCAGAGTTATGGACCTGGGTTCATGAATGGAAATGGTGGTGGTTATGGTCAACAGGATGCATCTTTTTCATGCCTTGCAGAAGCAGGACCCTCACCTCCAATTAACAGAGATGTTTATGCGCCTGGAAGTGGCTATGGTGGTAACAGAGCATATGACAGATTTGGTAGTGCTAAGAATACAGGAGGTTTTGGTTCAGGTGTTGGTGCTATGAACAGTAGGTTGTCACATGGATGAGTCATCTGCAATGAGGGGGCTTCCTTTTAAGTGCCCACATGACTAGGCTTCAGCTTCAGCAGGCATCTGGAGCATTGGTGAGGGATTGAGTAAGTTACTTGATGTTCTGTAGGATCTGATTTCAGTGGCCATTCTTAAGGCTTCATGCTACTAATTTTTTAATTTCTTGACATGTACAATTTACCTGAGGCTTGTTTCCGTCATTTTGTTCAGGAGAAGACCCTACCCAACAGGCTTTGTGCCTCCAAGGGATCCAGAGGCTGGACAAGTTAAAAGGTCATCTGTGCCCCTTCAAGCTGGGCAGTTCCAATGACCTGTACTCTAAAAGTTTGTCAGTGCCCACTATTTTTTACTTTGCATCTTATGAAGGGACCTTCCCTTTTCTGTCATGCAACCTTGCAGCAGGATCAGGTGCAATTTGGTCTAAAGAAGGGGGTACTGCTGTGTGACTGCCACTCCTCTCAAGCCATTGTGTTCATTATGTGAGCTTGGTCAGGATGAAAGCTTTATATCGGTTCACATGGAATGGATTACATAATTAGTATGGTGTGAGAGTTTTCTCAAGATTACAGGGAGTATGATATGCCCAGATCTAGCCTATACTGGAATCTCTTGTGCAATGGGAACCTGCAATGTAGGGAGGGGTGCTCAATTCTTCAAATTTGTGTGGACCATGACTATGATGATTTTATCAGAGGTTCCAAACTATGAACAGATTGTTTCAGCTGATGTAATTCTCATTCTGCAAACAGTGCTTGCAGTTATGTTGGCTGGTGACTGTGGCTTTTCACTTGAAGAACAGTTAGGGAAAATGATCAATAGTTTGGGTCGGACTTGGCAAAACAATGCTTGTGGCATATGCTCTTTATTTTGTTTCTGTGCAGAGTGGGCAAGTGGGAAGAAACTATATAAGGTTGTTATGCAGAGGGATGCAGATAAGCCAACGAAAATTGAGTCAGTGGCACTACAGCTGACCTGCCAAGGTGGTCATCCCCATCCTCCTATTAGCTGATAACCAAATTTTTGCCACCTGATGGCATTACCCCTGTACCTCTGAGGACTGATAGTTTGTTACTCATATTGTTTCCTTCGGCCTCAACCCTTGCAGTACCTTATCTTTTCAGGCTGGGCACTGAATAGGGCGCAGTGAACTCAATGATATGACAGGAAAATGCCCACGAGAAGAATATATGTGCAAAAACATTTGAATGTAGTGGACTTTATGAGAACTCAGAATTGTCCTTGAAATTACTTATTTTTCAATTATGTATTACATCAGTTTAGGACCAATCTTTTGAGTTGGAAGGTTGAAGGTTTGAATTTCAAATGCAATGGAGAGGAGATGTTGTTTCTTGTGACATTTAATGTTTGTAAGAGTTACCTCCATCAAATGGCAACTTGTGTAAAATGCTTAGAATTTTGAGCAATGGATGATACTTGCAAAGTTTAACTCCATTGTACCAAAGGCTTTTATCCAGTAGGGTTCATTGTAGAACACAGTTTGGCCATTGAGCATTTGAACCTCTTTCTCATTTCTTGTCTATTTTGGGTGATGCAAAGAACTACAGATGCATCAATGAGAGCTTTATCGAACCTCTTTGAACTCATGAGGCAAAGAATCACAAGGCAGGCAGTGTCCACTCAGCAGAAACTTACCTCTTTGATCTCCAGAGGCAAAAGGAGCAATGGAGAACCACAAAGCATGTCTAATTACATACTATGTTTTATGAAAAAATAACCCCCTACTTCCAAACCTCATATCTTCTTCATTTGTTATCCATTTTGAATGAGCATTTCCAAATCGCAGAGTTTTTGAATATGTGTGTCAGGCAACATTGACCCCTTATACCCTGTATCCTCTTATCCATTGAGCAATCTAACACCTATGATGCATCAAGTGGAGCTTTACATACATCTCAACTCCAAAAGGAAAGGATCAATGTGTAAGGATTTAAAACTCTCTGAGTTGTTAAGTGTTTGGTGACTTGACCAATATGCCCTATATCACTTCCCTATGGAAATGAAAGGAGTTTGACCAAACTCTTGCAATTGTCCCCTTTTCTAGAGAAGTTGGGCATGCTTTTTGAGGGTTTTTCATCTGTTATGCAATTTTTAGATATAGAGCTATACTCCCCAAGTTTCCATTATTCTTCAACTTACCCATATGCCTTTTCTCATCCATCATGTAAGGTTTACGGTTGCCTTCCCATGAGAATGGGCCCATTTCATTATATTTTCATCCATTATGTAATTTCTTTGACCCATTTTCCTATCTTCATCAAGTGTGCAACTTCCCTCAAGGAAGTTCCCCACATGCCTCCTCAAAGAAGTTTCTTGTTTTTCATCCATTGTGCAAATTCCCCAAATGCCTCCTATGGAAGTGTGGCTAAGTTCTTTATATTCAAAGTTGTTCCCCAAGGTTTTTGTTCATTTGAAATGTTCCAACAATAAATAAAATGCAATTTAAAACAAGATCACAATTATGCAAAAAA
>Ga0209208_10001307_pt1 | contig 34844 bp, 27 predicted proteins | sample S1TSphfallax_3_FD_187694 | JGI IMG/M metagenome (GOLD analysis project Ga0209208, IMG submission 187694) | Host-associated microbial communities from peat moss isolated from Minnesota, USA - S1T2_Fd - Sphagnum fallax MG (SPAdes) (version 2) | ecosystem: Host-associated > Plants > Peat moss >...
TCACAAACTTTGTCACTTTCTAGAAGGAACAAAATCAAGAATTTTTTGGATTTTCTTTTTCTAATTAAAATTCTATTAGTTTTACTATTTTAATTTAAAAACTAGGCAAAATTTTCAAGGCAAAAAAAATTGAAAAAAAAAAAGAAAAAAGAAAAAAAGTCATGATCATACATAAGAGTTGGATTTTAAAAGGTGGGGGGGTACTTGAGAGGTTACTATTCGGGCTTAAATAGGACCTTTTTTTCATGAAAAAAAATTTCTCTCGAAACAAACGAACTCTCACTTGGTGAACATTTCGTCAAAACATCATCGGACGAAATGAAAACCGCATTGTTCCGTTCCATTCCATTCCGTAGATAAGAATTTTTTTGTCTTTACTCTCGGCACAAAACTTCCTTACACTTTCTCGTCACAAAATCGAGACACACACGGACACATATTCTACACGAGGAGGACCGGGTGCAATGTGTTGTTGAAGACATTGTCGGCGGCGGATTGGAGGAATTTGGCCGCACTCGCTCCGTCGATCCCGAAGTCTTACTTTTGTTTTGTCGGGTTTAAAAACAAATTCTACCTGAAAAGGCGAAGTTTTTGTCATTAAAAAAATAATTTCTTCCATTTTTTTATTTTTTATTTTGTGTACATTAGACTAGATTTTCTTCAACTCTTCACCCCACCCCAAATGCCACATTCTTTTTAACACCTCAAAAAACCTTAGTGTGGCCGGTGTCGGTGGCCTCAAGTGTGAATGGAACCCTAAAAATAAAACCCAATTGTGAGAATTTTTTACTTTAATTTTAAAATAAATAAATAAATAAATAAATAAATAATAGTGCAAAAAAATTACTCAAAATTCAATATCCCCCCCACCCAACACTTTAAGTTTTAAATTTGCAAAATTGCCTTCATAAAAATGCCATTCTACTCATCACCAAAGTGATTTTGAACAATACCAAAAAATGTATTATTGCAATTTTTGCTAAATTTTTATTGAATTTGTTCAATATTCAATAACTTTTGCACTACATGTCTAAAATATATGAAACCACCTTGGTGCAAATAATTTTTGAGTAATTATTTATTGTAATTCAAAATTCAATTAAATATTTCCAAAAAAAAGAATTTTGGAAGGAAAAAAATTTAATTAAGTAACGAGTTCTAAACAACTTGGGGGCCACCAACACATGCTACACTAATATATTCATGGATATAATAAGGTGATAATAAGTAGACCATAGTGTGGTTAGGAAATTGATTAGGGTAATCATTTTTTGAGAACTTCATCCTTAGTTTTGAAGATGTGTTCTCACTTTGTTAAACTTTAGGAATGACTCCAAAACAAAATTTAAAAAAAATGGAGGATTAGTGGTAAAGTCAAGACCAAAGTGAGGCTCAAACTAAGGATTAGTTTACATGTCATTCAATAGTTTTGGCAAAATTTGTAATCCCTAATTTCAAGTTCAAAAATATAAATCCAAGTTAATTTCATGTCAAAGAGTCTCATGCCCTTTTGTCTTTAGTATTCTTGGTTTGATTATAAAAATTAAGGTTAAATAATTTGAGAAATTGGTTATATATGTAAACATGTAGTGTTAATGCTCCAAATGCAAAGGGCGTTCCCCAAAATAAAGGGGCACACAATGAGACCTTAGAATGCTCAATGTAGACACATGGGAACTATGGGAAACAAAAATAAATCAAAATATGATTAAGCAATAACACAATAGAACTAAAGAAACTTATTGGAAAAAAAATTGGGGGAACACTATTGGGAACACTATTGGGAACAAGTAGGAGAACAAAACATTAAAAACCCAAAAATTTGAAATTTTGTTTTGGTTGGGTGGTTTTAATGTTTTGTTCTCCACCTTGTTCCCAATAATGTTCCCAATAACCACTTACCATCATAAGAAAAAAGACCAAAAGTTCAATAAGGAGTGAAATTTAAGTGAAAATGTACACAAACTGACACAAGTTGGGTCATTATTAAATTTAACTTTGGGTGCCACAATCTGCCAATTTTATCTTCCCCAATGTTAATAATAGAGCCTCCATAATTAGATACACCCCCCAATTATTGGAGTAAACTTCCCCAAATTTATAAATAAATAAAATTTAATTAATTAATTAAAATGATTTTTGATAGTTTATTTATTTACTTATTTATTGGTGGGTGTTGAATTTCAAGCTTTTCTAGACATAGATGTATCATTATTTTAACATTCTAATAAATTGCATCCCCAAAATGCATTAATAAGTTTCAATTTAGGTCTTCCATGAATGTTTAATGAATGAATGAATGAATGAATGAATGAAAATACCACCCTTTTTTGAAAATGGTTCCAAGAGGTGATTTATTATTTAGGGTTTAAAAAAATTTAGAGCTACTACTACAAGTGTAATGCAAAATTGAATGAAACCCTAATTTTACATGATTGAGTGGGAAAAAAAAAAGTAGTTTAAAGTATCATTAACAAAAATGTCATAGATTTTTTGGAAAAATATTTGGCATAAGTTAGTGGAAATTTTTTGTGCTTCCTCCATAAATTTATTAAGATGATTTTATTTATTTATTTATTTATTAATTATATAAAATGGAATAAAAAATTATTGGTAGTAGTACATATTTTACAATTTATTTTTTTTGTTACTTGAGAACCCTAGTTTGTCTATGAGTGTTTCCCATCACCCAAATTACAACACAACAAAAGTATGATGATTGGAACCATGCCCAAAGGTTTAGGGTTTTTAGGGTTTTTGAGGGTATATAGTTTTTTTTAGGTCTTTAGTTCTTGTATTCATTAGATGCAATAATGAATTTGCTGAAATTTTTTTATAAAAAAAAAGAATTAAGTTGGTGGTTCTCTAATTTAAAAATATTTTGGAAAATGAAAGTCTTCAATTCTTTATAAATTTAAATAATCAAAAACTTCTAGTTTTTTTTTTGTTTTCATAGTGTAAATTTTTCAACTAAAATTTGCTAATCTCTTGGAAAATTTTGCCAATATTTTCAATATCACAAAATTTTAATTAAAAAAATGGTAGCTAATCTCTTAAACATATTCTATTTTTTTAAATAAAAAATAAAATATAAAATATTTATTTTAAAATCTACAAAAAATACAAAACAAAGGGTTGAAGGCCCACCCACGTGTAAGTAGAAGTTACTAGAAGCCCTAAAATAATTAAATTACTAGTCTAGGCTAGTTAGCTAGGGTACTAACTAGTAAGCTAGTAGTAAGGTACTAAAAGTTACTGGCATAGGTGGGTTTTACTGTCTTCCTCTTCTCTTTTGTTTTACTATCTTCTTCTGTTCTCTGTTTTTACCCTATTTTTACCAAGGTAAGTAAATAAGTCCCCCCCCACCACTCGGCTGAATTCTCACCCGCGCGGTCCAGGATCTGACCGCGCGGTTACCTTCCTTCCGCACCGCGCGGTTGTCTCTCTCGTCTCTCTCGTCTCGCTCGCGCTCCTTGTCGTTCTCTCCCTTCTGTCTCTCTCGCGCTCGCTCGCTCGCTCGCTCGCACTGTAGCGGCGAAGACAGACAGAAGAGAAACAAACGTAGTAGCAGCAGCACTAGAACAGTAGTAGTACAAACCTGTAATGATGTACTAGTTTGTAGCATTTGTAGCAGAAGCATAAACACATGGACACGAGCTTCTTCTTCTTCTAGCAATCCGCAAAATGCTTCCAACTCTCTTCATTGGATGTGCCCCTACTCCCATGACATTTTGATGCTGCTGTTCCTCTTGCTGTTGCCATCAATGACGAAGCTCTCCTCCAGTCTTCTTTCTATATTTGGCTTCTAGAGCATGCACAAGGTAATAGTAATGCACTAGTGTGGTATTATAGTATGCTGCAGTAGCAGTAGCATTAACAGTAATAGAGTGGGAAATCTGCACAGTATGCTGTAGTTATGGCTTTGATCTCTTCTTTTCTTTTGTGGGGTGGTATGGATTTTTTTCCCCCTGTTTTTGTTGTTGTTGTTGGTGGTGGGTTGCTGATGTTTTTGTAGTCGAGGAAAGAGGGAAGGCGGGGAAGGATGGAGATGAGGTTTTTTTGATGTTTTGCGAGACTTGGGTACTTTTTTTTTTCTTCTCCTGGCATTGGTGTTTTGCCGCCTCCCTCCTCTCATTGCAGCAGCAGCAGAAGTTTGGTTGCTGCTGTTGTTGGAAATGTGTAGCGAAATTGGTCGGCGACAGAATTGGGTGGAACTCATTTCTTCGTTGCTGATGTTTGCATTGCAGGTCTGTGATGAGGCTCACTCGCAACCGCTGGAATTGCATCGCATTGAAGCTTTCGACAACCGGATCTGCGAACCATTGCACCACCCCTTAGGTTAGTCACTGCTGAAGAAGAACCTTAGCTCTGGTGGGTGCACACGCAAAACATTGTCGTAGTCACTGAGACTCTCTCACAGGGAGAGAGACACTGAGAGAGATTAGAGCGAGAGAGAGAGAGAGAGAGAGAGAGAGAGAGATGGGTCATGAACGGAGAGAACAGGTTCCGCATCCTTTGGCGGGACAAACAGGGGAGGGAGCACCGTTTGCTCCACCGAATTGGATATGGAAAGCAGGCCAGAGACTTTCGGACATGTATTTCTGTTCACCAGAAGGAAGGCGCGTTCGGTCGCAGATACAACTGCAGGACTATCTTTCCAGCATTCCCAACCCTCCTCCCTTCAGCCAGTTCTGTTGGCGCGTCACACCTGAAGGTAAAGCAAGCTGGCTTTTCTTCTTTCTTCCTTCTTCTTCCTCCTCAAGCGAGCTGCAATTGAGGAATCCGTCTTTCTTTGCCTCCTGTTGTTGGGTTGCACCAGCAGCAACAGGGTCTGTTGCAGATTTGCAAACCCTAAACCCTAATCTCGAAACTCCTGGATCATGAGCTCTTGATGGGTCTGGATCCTCAGCAGCTCTTGATAGCTCTAGATCATCAGGTCTTAAAGAGTCTGGATCATAACCTCTTGATGTGTTGGCATTCTTTTCACCGTAGGTTCTAGAAATTCACAGGAGTTCTCTCTCAGAGAGAATCTGATCATCATTCAAAGCTCTGCTCTTCATCTTTCTTCCACAGACACTTTCAGATTCTTGAGGTATTCTTTTTCTTTTTCCTTCCACCTCTGGATCTGTAGTGCTGCAGCAGCAGCCAGCCAGAGCTAGGGTTGTTCCAGACTGGACATTCCCTTTTGATGTTTGCCTTGTGGGTCTGAATCAGGAGTTGAAGCTTTCAGTAAGAAACAGCAACAACAGGCGAAGGAATCTATGGATGACAAGAAGTCTGAAGATGAGGGCAAAAGCAGCAGCAGCCCGAAGAGGAAACGGCTTGAACACAAGGAGGACATGTTGATTTCTCCGAACAATAATGCAAAACGCATGACTCGAGACTCCCTGAAGGTCCATGCCATCATCTCCTCCAAGGTACTGAAGAGATTTTGCAACTCATTGAAGAAGAGCTTCTTTGCATTGCCCTTTGAGTGCATTGCAAAGAAGCATGTGCTAACTTTTGATTTTCTGAGTATATTTCCCACCTGCCCACTGTCAGTTTTTTTTCCCCCTTACAGTTGCCCATATGTTTGTTTGTGTGTTGGGGGGAGTCAACAGCAGCCACAAGTGAAAGAAGATGTGAATCCGCCCATTGATGCAATTGAGCATCCTTGCAATCCATCATTGGATGTCCTACTCTCAACAGTGAAGCCAATCGATTCAGTCAGTCCTGTTGCTGGCAAAAGGAGGAAGAAAACTGAGGCACGATTGGCTGGAGCACTGAAGCACTCATTCCAGTCAATTCTATCAAGTACCTCCAGCTACAAATGGCTTTACAATGGAAATGACGTTTGTCGTCAGTTCTTGGAGGAGGCAGAACGGTTGAAGGGCAAGAGCGCAGCAGAGAAGATTCAGCTGCGGCAACTTCTGTTGAAGAGAGAGCTGGAGGCAGGCAACTTGGCAAAGTATGATACTCCTGTCCTGCGTGTGTTTGTTTCTATCTTGAGGGATGAGGATCCCCCATCTTCACTTGGGAAAGCTGAGCTTCTGTCTCTCTGTGTGAATTGGCACTGTAAACATAAGCACTACTGGTGTGTGCTTGAAACTGGGCAACTGAGACATCTCCTTCCTCCATCCACAGAGCTTGTGCTACCGAAGCTCAAGCTGATTGGCAGTGGTCATTTGCATGGCAACCAGAACGGTTTGCTTGAATTGGGTCCTGCCCATGTAAAAGAGCGTGAGGTACATCAGTACTCTGATGTTGCTACTGGCACCAACAATCCAGTGACAGGCAATAATACTTATGTGGATGATGATGTGGGGTACTGTACAGAAAACAAAACTGACGAAGAATTCACAGCTCTCAGTTACTTCCAGAACTTCAAGCATGAAGAGACTGGCCTGCCAGCTCACTTTGATCTGAATGGAACTCTTGAGATAGGAAAGGATGGGGAGTTGCTCCCACTCAATGGCGCTCGGGTAGATGCCCATAACACAAGTACTGGGGGGCAGGCTGATGTACATGATTGGAGACTTGAAGATAGTGCAGGCCAGATGATTGTTGAACATCGACAGGCTCAGCTTCGTAATGGATTGCATGACACAGTGGACTTTGCCAAGAGCACCATTCAAACAGACTTTCCGGCAGCACTATGTGAGCCTGCTTCTTCCATTTGCTTGTGTCAAACATGCATCAATGAACCTTCCTTCTGTCGAGGATGCACATGCAGCTTTTGCAAAGTGGCTATATGGCCTGATGAGAACTGGAAGGTGCTCGAGTGTGCAGCATGTGGCCACATTTGTCACTTCCTCTGTGCATTCAATCAACAACAAGCAGGTGTATTCAAGGATAGTGGTGTGGATGGAGAATGGGAGTGCCCAGGTTGTGCCCATAAGTCTGATCTATTGCCATTCTGGAGGAAAAGGGTGAAAAGTGCTGTTAGCTATGGTCAAGTGGAGGAGATTGAGAAGCATCTCCTGTTAGCAGTACTTACCTTGAAAGATAGTGAGAGGGAAGTGTATCAGCATTTGCAGTGCAAGGTCATGGAGGCACACCGGCTTGTGCAGCAAGGCTCACCTAATACTGCATTGTTTGATCTCTTGCAAGTTATTCAGGAGGAACTTGACCGTCTTGCTGATGAGGAGGGAACTCTCAGTAAGTCTTTTTTCTGACCTTCCTTCCTAGCTTGGAAATGCTGGTGCCATGTCAAGAGATTCACTGGGGTGTGCGCCATCTAATCTAGTTCTGACAGTTTAACAATTCTTCTTGCATGTCAGCTGGTGAAGATGCAGAATGGGCACGGGAAGCATTGGAGATGGGGCAGGATTACAATTGGCATGGCGAGGAGCAAAAAATCCTCACACTGCAGAAGCAAGCTAAGGTTGAATATGAAGAGTGGGAGCGTGCTGAAAAAGAAGCTGAGACTCAGCGAGCTTTGCTGGCAGAGCATGTTGAACGAGCAGATGCTGAAGCCAAGGCCCATGCCCAGCGTGCTACAGTGCTCAGCCTGCAAGCCTACAAAGGACACCGCCGGATGCAGGTTATCAAACTGGTAGGACAATTTCTTCACCTTGTTGTAATTTTTGTATTTTTTAGCAATGGAGTTGTGAGACAGCTATGCAACACTGGCAGTGCCACTTTGAGGAAACATCCAGAGTTGCTTGTACTCTTGATAAAATGTTGTTATTCATGGACCCATTTGTAAAACTGAGAGAAACTTTGTGGTCTCTCTCTGTAAATAGGTTCAAGCAAAGTTGGGTGTGACACTGGAGCAAGTGGAGCGGCAGCAAGCAGAGGTCCAGCGTCTTACCAACATCTTGCAACAGCTACAGCACAAGGTGGCATATTTCGAGTTCCAAGGGAGGAATGAGGAGTCTGCTCTCATGTTTTCCAAGCTCCTGGAGCAATTGATGGCACAAAGAGAGCTTGTACAATCAGCACAGTCCAAGTTAGATTACATGCTCTCATTGTACAAGTCAAGATGAAATCCTGCCCACGCTTTTCCTCTTTTGTAAGCATGATTAAGATCTGGCAACCAAAATCCATTTTTGCAGTTTTAGGGTTTAGTAGGATTTTACTCGGCTTTTTTCTTGCTCTCTCCCAATTGGGTCACATTAGAATGATGGATGAATGATGGGTGAATGATTGTGAATGATGGGCAAATTTCGGGCGAATGATGGGTGCTTGGTTGCAACATGTCTCGTAGTTTGTCTATACAGATTGTAGATAAGGGTTTAAATACACAACTCTTATACCCTTGGGCAGCATGAGTGAATTATCACCAAATCTCTTCATCTCAGCTGCCTGCGGTTGGGGTCTTGGGTGCTAGCTAATGGTTGAGCTCTCACTGGGTCATGGAGGCATGTCATCAAATGTACATTGGTTTTTTATGGATTGCAAAGGGAATACATGAATTTGTTTTGGGTATTTCCTTGAAGAATCTTTGCAACATTCTCATTAAATGTGGGTTTTCAAGTGGTGCACCTTGATCACAAGGTGGCAATAAACGCAGCGTAGTCAAATCTCTTATGGTTTCTTTAGGGTTCAAATGGGTTAAAGAGTTTCTTGGGCCAAGCTCTTATTTCTCAAGCTCTTATCTTTCAAGTCATGTTTATTACACTCTTTCTTACACGTGCACAGCGTTGTGCCATTTACAAAGACACCACAAACTATGCAATTATGTTGAGCCAAAACCATTTTCTTGAGCCAAACCAGCACATGATGACTTTTCTTCATCCAATTTTACTCTTCAGGATTATCACATGCTGAGCACCGCTGGAGATGCTCTTGTACCATTTCTCTTCTACCATCATAAGACCCTTTAAGATCTTTTGTTTTCTTGAAATGCTCTCACAAACATTTTGAAACGCCCATTTTTAAAATTGGGAAGAACAACAAAAGAAAAGAACCAATTTTTCGGGCTTATTATGAATTCTTTAGATTTATCCAAAGTCTATGGCTTCAAGTCACTCATGACATCACAACATTATCTTATGGGGGCCCTTGGGGATGAATCTTCCAAGCATAACTACCTCTCTCCCTTTTCCCTTACCGACTTACATGAATATGAAAAAGTATGTTTCCTCTCCCATTTATCTCTTTCTCACATGCCCTTATCAAACTTCCATTTCGAAGCGAAGTGAAGTTAATTGATCATAAAAATTTTAATTTAAAAATTAGAGTATTGCAATATATTCCATAGTGTTTTTTTGTTTAGAAATGATTAATTTTTTCTTATAAAAATGATTATTAATTTTATAAACCTTCACCTTCTTTAAGTCATTATTCTTACCTCTTTCTCACATATGTTAAGAAAACTTCTCTTGCAATGTGAAGCTAAATATAAGATTTCCAAATTTTTTAAATGGTCATAAATTCAAATTAAAAGTATCAAAAGTTTTAGAATTTTAAATTTGATTTAACTTTACCTTTACATTAATTAAATGATCTTTAATTTGATGAAGTATGATAAAAAAAAAGATCAATTCACATTTCTCATTTTTTTGTACATGAAAATTGGTGATGCTTTCACCTTTATAAAGCTATTTCTTCTTCAACACTTTAGTAACAATAATATTTAATTATTAACACTATATAACACTATATTATTAACACTATATTAGAACTTTTTTCCTTGATGCAGAGGGCTCTATTTAATATTAATATTATTATATTTTTATGACATTTCCCCTATTACTTACATACCTTCGATTGTTACTCTCCACAAAGACTCATTTTCTAATTTATTTTAAGCACATTTTTAAAATGCAGCTAAGCAAAAGAAGGAAAACATAATAAGCATTATTCTCAATTTGTATGGTAAATTTGTTGTTGAGAAACACTCTAACCAAAAAAAACTTGAGAATTTAATGGGGTAAAACTGTTAAGTTTGTTTTTTTTAATTTAATTTAATTTTATTTTATTTTATAAATAATAATTTTAAATTTTATTTTTAAAAAAGTATTAATTTCTGAATTGTAATTGTAATTTTTCTTTTGTTCTTATGAGATTTTCCCTATTACCCACACTAACTATCCTTTATCTTTTTCTTTGGAAATACTTAAATTATTTATTTATTTAAGTAGCTTTTTTTTGAAATGGGGGTAAAACGACAACCAACAATAAATAATAATAATAATAATAATAATAACAAGAAATATTGCTTCTAATTTTATTTTATTTTATTTTTTCTTAAGACATACTTTCCCATTATTTATTTATTTATTTATTCCAAATTTCTCAAGTTCCACACAAAAGTGGATTTCACCAAAATTTCTCAAATTTTTGATTTCACCAAAAATGGTGATCAGCCCCCACAAGAGGATTTAGCTGGAATTAACTAAATCTGAACACAAGAAAAAAATAAAGAAATTTTAAAAAAAAAACTAGGAATCCTAATTATTACATATAAACGATTTTTATATTTTTCTTCCTCAAAATATAGAAAATTATTTTTCCAAAAAAAAATTCCAAAAAAATAAAATAAAATCCCTTGACCATGTAAATGCTTGGGACTTTTTTTTTTTTCTTTTTTTTGTGTTTTTGCCCTACAAAAAAGAAAATGACAAATTTTCCCCATTTAAAAAAATCCCTATACTTTCCTAATTATGTACATTACCTTTTTATTTATTTACATACATATCTATCTACCTACTACCATTCATACTTATATACCTACCTACCTACTTACCTACCTAACTACCTACCTACCTACTCACCTACCTACTTACCTACTTACTTACCTACCTAACTACCTACCTACTCACTTACCTACCTACTTACCTACCTACTCACTTACCTACCTACTTACCTACCTAACTACCTACATACTCACTTACCTACCTACTCACTTACCTACCTACTTACCTACCTACTCACTTACCTACCTACTTACCTACCTACTTACCTACCTAACTACCTACCTACTCACTTACCTACCTATCCACTTACCTACCCTAAATACCTGCCTACCTACTTACTTACTTACCTACCCACTTACCTACCTACTTACCTACCTACCTACCTACAAGTCTAATTACCTACCCACCTAGTTACTTTGCTGACGTAGCTACCCTACCCTTATCTTGGGTTTGGTCTCTCTTGAGAACCGCTGGTTTTAGAGAAGAGGAAAAGGAAGGTTTTGGAGGAGGAGCTAGAGCTATGGCGCTTCTGGCTGCAACAAGAAGCTCCTGGTCGTCTTCTTCTTCACCACATCTCTGCTCCATCTGTGTTGCTGCATCTGTCATGGTCTCCACTAGTGTAATTGCAAGACACAAAAACAACAACAGCAACAACAACAACAACAACAACAGCAGAAACAATAGTAGCAACAATAGCAGATGTAGTAGTAGTAGTAGTAGTAGTAGTAGTGTTTTTGCTACTAGGAAGAAGAATTTGCAGTTGCAGTTTTTGAGGGGAAGTAGTCTGCTACTGCTCCAATTTACTACTAGAATTGCTGCTAACAATATTGCGGTAATTGATGAAGTTGGTAGCAGCAAACTGCACAAATTCAGCTCCAGTACCAGTTTTGTGGAGGATAAGAGTTGTTGTATCAGCCTTCAGGAGACGAGGATCAGTAGTAGTAGTAGTAGTAGTAGTAGTAGTAGTAGTAGCAGCAGCAATTCTTTTTGCTGGAAGCAGCAGAGAAGTAAGAGTAGGAGTCTGAGGAGTCTGAGGAGTCTGGGGAGTCTGAGGAGGAGCAGGAGGAGCAGGAGGAGCAGGAGGAGAATTGGACTGCCGCTGCGGGTTCAGGCGTTTTGGGGAAGAGGGACAGAGAAACCCACGGTTGTAGAGATGATACCCATTACTGATGAGGAGCAGTTTGATCAGCTTCTGGACTCTGGTCGACCCATCCTCGTAGAATGGTTTTGTTTTCTTCCTCTCTTTGTGAATTTTGTGTTGATTTCAGAGCTCAGCTCGAGACTTGCACGGAGATGGGTAGTTCTGTTCTTTGGGGAACCTTTGTCAGATTTCTGCGGAATTGATGTCGGGGGATGGTTTTTGGTTGGTTGGTGGGTGACTCGGAAGAGCAGGATGGCTGCTTGGTGTCGCAAATGCATCTACCTGAAGCCCAAACTAGAGAAGCTTGCAGCCGAATTCCACCCGCAGTAAGAAGTTCTGGTCTTTGTCTTTGTCTTCGGCTCCTGCTCCTTTGTTGCATTTGCTGTTGTTGCTGTTGTTGGTGATGATGATGATGATGGCGGTGTGCCTGCCTGCCTCCAGCATCCAATTCTACTGTATCGATGTGAATGCTGTGCCATCCGCACTGGTGAAACGAGCTGGAGTTACAGTAAGTGTTTTCTTGTTTCTTCCCCTTTTCAACGATTCTTCACAAAATTTGCTGGTGGAAAAGAACTTGTAAGAACTCACCAAGGACAAATTGTTGTTTACAAAAAATTCCTGGTGGAAAACTTCTTGTAAGAACTCACCAAGGATTGATTCTTCTTCACAAAATTGCTGGTGGAAAACTTCTTGTAAGAACTTGCCAAGGATTGATTCTTCTTCACAAAATTGCTGGTCGAAAACTTCTTGTAAGAACTCACCAAGGATGGATTCTTCTTCACAAAATTGCAGTGGAAAACAACTTGTAAGAACTCATCAAGTATATTCTTTAGCAAAAGTTTTCTGGTGGAAAACTTGTAAAGAACTCAACAAGCAAACTAAACTAATAAACTGCTTTGAGCTTTGAACCCTAAAATCTTTTTTATTTAGGCTGCAATCTCTCTCTTTCAACATGCTGACAAAACAAAATCCTTTGGAGCTTTGAACCCTAATTTCTTGGGTCTGCAGTCTCTCTTCCAACACTATGAAGAAAACTAATATCTTGTGTTTGTTGGGGGCAATTGGCTTGGGTGTTGAAGAAAATGCCAACAATTCAGGTCAGCATTTTGCATCTTGCTGAATGTGTGTTTTTGTCACTTGGGTTTGCAGTGCATAGTCCAGTTTTCAGGTGGTGTTTTTCTGGGCAGAAGATTTTGTTGTCCAACTAGGAGTGCTGTGGTGGAGAGTTTTTACCAATTCAGTATAATACTGTTTGAGAAACTGCATGCTATCATGTTGCTTGTTTTGATTCTGATTTCATTTGTTGTTGTTGTTGTTGTTGTTGTTGTGGGGTGGGGATGGGTGGTATCATCGAGAGGAAGCAGCTATGGAAGGACAAAGAGAAACATGCTGAAGTGATAGGAGGAGAAAAAGCCTGGTTAGTATTGGATCACGTCAGAGAAATGGTATCAGCCATCAAACGCTAGTCCATTTGTACCATAGAGAGAGATGCCCTGCACATTATGATCATCTGTGGATGGATCACTTTGACAGCAAATGGAAGCAGACCCAGACACAGAGAGATACAGAGTGACACAGAGCTTGTGGTGGATGGTCGTGTAATACTTGTGAAGTATTTTGTACATTGGTTTTTTTGTAAATTAGCTCAGCAGCTTCTTTATTGATTTCAGAATAGCAGCTTGGAGCTGCTTTCTCCTTTCACCATGCAGATTGAGTCAATTCTGCCAAGTAAAGATGGATGACTCGACTACAAGAGAAAGAAAGCCAGTCAGCCAGCCAAGAGAGATCAGATCTGTTACCTGATCATCTTTCTTGTCCGCACAGGCTTGATTGCTCCAAGATTTGATGCTTTTGGAGTTGATGATGATGGATCCAAGCACTTTGTGTAGTGACTAGCCTACATGGTGGTTATTATCCTTTTGCGGGTTTTTCTTTGGCAGTTTTCTTTCTTACTTTCTCCAACTCCAAGCATTTGTAACTGTAAGTTTTTCCTCATTGCTGATTTCAGGACAAAAGGTTCTTGAGAAGATCATCACAGTAGTACATTCTTCCTCTGCTGCACAATTCTCCTTTCACAATTTTCAGCTGCAACATAATAATGTTAGCCTGTCAGATCCAGAGCACCTTCTCCTTCATGGACAAGGGCATTACTGAAATACGAGTCTGTGTGAGGCAGCATCCAAGCACTACCCAATTGCAGTAATGCCCTCACCCACATGCTTTACCAAGCGTAAAGAGCAACCTTGCATTTTGTTCTCTCTTTCCCGTGATACCTGGCAAGGTATCACAGGAAAAAAAAAAGATGTCGCACTATATGAAAATGGAATGTTTGGAGGAGCAGAATTTTTCCATTTTTGAAACGCCCAGCGAGATTTTACACTCCGCAAGGCGCTCTCTAGATAGATACGCTAGAAAAATCAGAGGAGCTCTTTATACATATTGACAAGGTCGGTGTCCACAACCGGTTTGATGTGGGAATAATGGAATCAACATTTCCACAGGTAACAAAGGAAAGCAAAAGAATGTTCAATCAATCCTTTGTCAAGATGTTCTAAGGAACGAATAATGTTCAATTGAACCTTTGTCAAGATGTTCTAAAGAACGAATAATGTTCAATGGATCCTTTGTCAAGATGTTCTAAAGAACGAATGTTCAATTGATCCTTTGTCAAGATGTTCTAAAGAACAAATGTTCAATCGATCCTTTGTCAAGATGTTCTAAAGAACGAATAATGTTCAATTGATCCTTTGTCAAGATGTTGTAAAGAACGAATAATGTTCAATTGATCCTTTGTCAAGATGTTCTAAGGAACGAATAATGTTCAATTGATCCTTTGTCAAGATGTTCTAAAGGACAAATAAAATAAAATAAAATAAACTAAAATAGAAGCTATTGAAGAGTGAACAACTTCTATTTTTTGCTGATTTTCTGAAATTCCAAACACAATATTAGGTTGAATTTTCTTTTCAAGGTTTTGAAAGGGAAAAAAAAATTACCTAGTGCTTTGTTGGAAATTGATTACAAATCAATGAGAGAATAAAAATTGAGTAAAACGCATATTTATTTACATCAAACTCTCCACCCAACCTTAGCATCACAAAAGATACTACAAACTTTATAATCCACCCTCTCTAGCTTTTAGCCTATTCCTAGCCAATTGTTTTAAAGGTTATAATTTTCAAAACTCAATCAAGTCACAAATCATTTCACTATTATTTTATTTTTAAAAATAAAATTAATAAGTTCAAATTATTGTTATTTCATTTTTTAATATTCAATTCAATTCAATTGATATCTATCCTATTTTTAAAAAAATTCAGTTAAGTGCAAATCGTTGTTATTTCATATTTTATAATTCAATTAAGTTTTCCCTAGCTGATTTTTTTAAAATCAAGTAATTAAAAAAAAATTATTTTCTATAATTTATTTTGAAGTACAAAAAATAATAATTAATGTTTTTCTTATAAAACCAAGTTTGAGATCTGATGTTTTCAAACAAAAAATAACAAGAAGAAAAGTTTTGGAGAATGGTGGTCGATTCGTCAACCTCGAGCTCTCCACTTTCAACCCTAAGTCCCACAAGAGTTCCTCAAAACTATGAACTCTCCCCCCCTTACACCACATGCAAAGCACACACTTTCAAGTTCCTCCAAAATCCATTGACATTGTTGCCATATGACAATGTTGTGGTTTTATGTGTCTTTGGGAGTTTTGCAAACTAGCACTATGAATTTGAGATCTGTAAAAAAACAAATAAAAATCAGTTATATGATTCATCACAAATGGGTTTTGGGGTTAAAGAAAATTTCTTAAGATTTTGAGATCAATTGTAGGTTTGCAATTTCAACAAACTCAACAAGTCTTATTTTTTAAAAAAACATTTTTTTTTTTTGGTACTTAAAATAAATTATTGAATATAACTTTTTTTCAATTACTTGGATTTTTAAAAATCAGCTAGGGAAAACTTAATTAATTATAGAATATGAAATAACAATGATTTGCATTTAATTGACTTTTTAAAAATAATATAGATATCAATTGAATTGAATATTAGAAAATGAAATATCAATAATTTGAACTTATTAAATTTATTTTTTAACAAGAATAGTGAAGCAATTTGTGACTTAATTGAATTGCAAAATAAAATTCATAGAATTTTCACCTAATGATTTTTTTTTTAAAAGATAAAATCAAATTGTTGCCAAACTAAATTAAAAAATAAGACTAAAAACTTTCATTGGATAACATTATAAGGTTAATATAAGTTATTATATGTTTTTTTTGTTATTTTAAGCTATTCCATTTTCAGTTATTTTTATTTTAACAAGTTATTTCATTTTAACTTATTTTATATTATATTATTTTTTAGGTTATATTCAATTATTAAAAGTTATTTCATCTTATGTTATTTAAAAATATTTTTAGTTATTTTAAATTATTTCACCTTAAGTTATTTTTCACATTATTTTGTTATTGCCCTAAGCTAATGGACATGCATGTGTAGATTTTGAATGCACCCATCTGATGGGTTGTTTTGAAATTTACTTATCTCCTTGTTGGGTTTTTTTTTCAAAATATGAATGTTGGGTAACCAATTTAATCATGCCTCTATATCATTTTATTTTATATGGGTTTGTCACTTGCGTTTTGTATCATGAGGTTTCATATCACTATGAAATGTAAAAACATTTCACATAACTAATTTTTTAAATGAAATTTGTTTGATAAATAGACAAACAATTAGCTTCAATTGCTTTAAATTCTATTTAAATAAGATTTTTTAAAAATATAATTTGAAAGATTATGCAAGAACTGATTAAATCAAAACATTACAATTTTTAAATAAATTAAAATTTTCATTCTAAAAATCTCATTGAGCATATAGACTTTCTCTTTTTTTTGACCTTTAGGCACAAGCCTAATATCCCCATAGGTGTTACATTTATGTACACTTTTAGTACTGGAACCCTTGTCTGTATACAGACAGGGTCAGGGTTAGGGTTAAAGAAAGCCTGACAACAAAGAAGGAAGGAAGGAAGGAAGGAAGGAAGAAGAAGAAGAAGAAATAATAATAGTAATAGTAATAGAGAAAGAGATGAAAGGAGGGGAGAGTAGGGCAGGGAAGAAATAACTTTTGTCTGAATTTCAAAGAAGATTTTGGAGTTTTCCTTCAACAAAAATGTTTGTTCTTGGAAAGGAACTGTTTTTTTTTGTTTTTTTTTTTTTGGGAAGATTTCAACATTTTGTACAAATGATGGATCTAATTAGTGTCAAAGCTGCTGCCAAGGTAGGTACTAGGTACTTAGTTAGAGAGCATATTACCAAAAGATCCATAGCCAAGATTTGAGGTTGGGTTAGTGGCAGATATGGGGAAAGGAAGGAAGGAAAGAAAGGAAGGAAGGAAGGAAATGAAGAAGAAGAGAGATGGAGGAACCAGCATCTCAAATGAAAGATACCCATTTGCCTAATTTAACACACACACCCATGATATAAAAAATGATATGATGTCAGAAAGAAATGATCAAGTGAATCAGCAAAAAAGCAACAACCCAACACAACATCATCATCATCATGTGCATTCTGTGATGAAGATTTTTCTTGGGGTAGGGTGGGGGAGCCATTGGGTTGTGTCATCCATTGGGTTGCATGCATCATAATCACCATCATGATCATGATCAATTATCATGGTGATGATTAGTGGCTAACTCCATTCTATTTGTTTCCCAAGTAGGGTTTTTTATTTTATTTTATTTTTATAATTTTTTCATCTCTCTCATTTCTTCATTTTCCCTTTTGTTGTCGTTAAGATATGTAGGAAGGGAATTGTTGTTGCAGAAGTAAATAAGTAAGTTTGCTTGTTTGCTTCTGGAGGATTTTTTTTGTTGCAAAAGAGAGGATTGGTGGGTTGCACAGGAGTGAGTTTTTTGCAAAAGGAAAAAGGACTGCTACTGCTGCTGCTGCAGCTAAGGATTTGTTGTAGAGGATTTTGTTTCTTTGATCTGTTGCAGTGGCTTTGGTTTTTGGGTTGTTGTTGTTTTTGTTGCTTTGTTTTGTTTTGGGTGTCAAGGAGCAAGCAAAAGCAAAAGCAAATCAAAACAAAGCAACCAGCATGGCAAAGGAGGAAGACAGGGACAGAGACAAAGACAGAGGCATCATAATTTTGTTATTATGATTTTGAGGATGTGTGTTTCTTCTTCAGTGTGAGAAAGATCGATGGATGGATCTGTGGATTGGATTGCAAAGATTGTTTTGACAACAATGCCCCCTTTTATTTCTGTCTAGCAAGTCCATTGATTTTGGGTGTGTCTGTTTGTTTGTTTGTTTCCTGGGTGGGCTTTTCTTTTCCATCAATCATGTCGTGGCGGTGGGGGAGGGATCCTGGTCCTTGGTTGGGGTTTGTTTCACGAATGATTGATTTCTAGGGTTTGGTGTTTTTTTTGGTTGGCAATCCAATTGTGGTGTGGGGTGTGATTTTTGATTTTGGGTTTTTGCAGTTTTTTTTTATAGGGTTTTGATTGTGACTTGGTAGTTTCTTCTGCACAAACAATCAAGCGAGTGGTTGATCGACCCATCAGTTGAGAAGGTAGATAGCCAGCTTGAGACCTAAGAGAAATCAGAAGAGAGAGGTTATATATGTCCCACCCGTATCAAAGCAGCGGTGGAGAGCGGGGACAGGTGGACCGGCAGCAGCATCAGCAGCGACAGCAGCTCAAGATCCACAAAGGTGCTGCTGGTTGGCAGCAGCTTCAATCTGCAGCAGCAGCAGCCGCAGAGGGATCCACATCTGCGACCGTTGGTGTTAGGAAACCTCAAGTACCCAACAACAGCACCACCACCTTCAGCAACAGTAGCAGCTTGCAGCAGCAACAGCTGCATCATCAGCATCCACTGCAGCTGCCACCTGCAGCTTCAATCCCACCTACTTTGCCCCGCCCTGCCCATCTGCCATCATCATCATCATCATCATCTTCTTCTTCTTCAACTGTTGTCCGAGGGTGAGTGAGTTTTCTCCTGTCTTCTCTCTGCCCCACATCAGCCAACCATCATCTGCAACATATGGTTTTTCTTTTCAATGTCTCCCCAACTATCTGCAATGATGTTAAGAGTCACTTCAATCCCCTTAATGTCTGGAAGCAATGAGCATCAAAGCCCAATAGCATGATCATGGTAAGGCACTGCTGCTGCTAGATGGATGTCCATCTTGTGATGGTGTATTTATTATGGCCCTGCAAAACCCAAGCCTGGAAAAGCATATCTATGGTTTGACAGAGAAAACTGGATGTTGAGAGAAGAAGCATAGGGTTTCTCTTGTGGAGGAGATCAGACCTCAGCTTCTCTCTCCACAAAAGCCACCTTCATCCTGGTCACCTTTGTGTAACCCTAGGGGCATGTGATTGGGAGTTGGTGAAATTAACTATCGGGTAGGAACATATCGAGTGCACCCAACAAGAGTTGCATTAACCCTAATTCTTTGAAGAAGTTGCATGAGAGAGGGAGATAGAAAAGGTCATCTAGGGATGTGTCAGTGGGACTGATGTCATTTTGTTCTGAGCTTTTTACTTGGTGTGAAGGAGAGGGTGATGGTCCCCTCCTCCTGCTGTTGTGAATGGTGGATGGATTGCTTGGAAGGGTATGCATCTTTCGGTTCTTCTCTTTCTTGTATGATTTTGATCTATAGCAGCAGGATGATGGGTTTTGGTTTTTGGGGTTGGCAGAGGTTCAAAGGGTGGCAATGAATCTGCTGCTGCACCTGCCAGGAGTGGGAGCCATGTGGAACATGAACCTGCCTTCTTTAAGATGCAACGGCCAACAACTTCATCGCAGCAGCAGCAGCAACAAGGTGCAGCCACCTCCTCCTCCCATGTAGAAATTTGTGTCTAGCTTGGTATTGTCGATTCTTTGAAGCCATCCACAGCAGGAGATGGCTGATTGAAAAAAACCAATTTTCAATGATGTACCCATGCACTCATTTCCCAGTTCTTTGTTTGATAGGACTTGTTGCTGGTCGCGGTGAGTTGCCAACAGAAAGACTTGAACACACACAGCAGCAGGCTGGTGGCCCTCATCATCGACAGTCTGCAGATCTGGAGAAACCAGCATCAATGGGTGGAGTAACAAGGAGCTCTGCTTTATCTTTCGGACATGGAGGGCTGTCTGCTACTGGTCAGCAGGCTGCCACAAGTATGTCTCCCTATTTTTTTTCATTCCAACTTCAATTCAGCTCATGCCCGAAAGTCTAAAGTATATACTATTCTTACAATGTACGTGTCCACTATTTCTGGTTTTTCTTTGCCATCCATAGTGGTGAACCCTAGGCTTCTTTTTTTGCTGTGTATTTGCTGCATTGCATTGGGTGGTTGGCATTTGGTTGGTGATCTGTTTTAGTGGGTATTGTGTAATCTCAGCTCCAGAGGTTTTTCACCGACCGTCGTCTCAGAATCCTTCCTCATTCCAGTTTGGCAGCTTCAATCCTGGTTCTGGGGGGGGCATGAAGCATCGGCCAACTGTTATGAAGGTGTGTCATTATTTGTGAAGAAACACCAAATTTAGTCATAATGCCATTATGGATTTTGCGTCATCTGTCTGCTCTTATCATCATCATCATCATCCAGCCTCACCACTTCCTGCAAAATTAAGATCACAGTTTTCTAGTTTCTGATGCAATCTGCAATACGGACTTGGAGCATATCTCGGATCAAGAAGGTGCCAAGTATATTTTGATGCCAAGGTTTGTACTGCGATCAAATGCCTGAAACTTATGAAATGTCTGATTTTTCCCTGCAGATTCCAAAAAGGACAAGTTCAGCACCTCCTGACTTTGACGAGCTGATTCCTCAGCAGGTAAAAAATCAGTGACTCCTGCAGGAGCATCCATCCTATCATGAAGACTTTTGCCCTGCTTTTTAGAATCCCTACAAGTGCATGAGGAATTCTCTGTTGTGCAGAGACGAGCTTGGGGCATGGGTGGGAGTATGGAACGGCCAAATTTGGCGCCTGATCATCAGCGAATCCAAGCCAGTATGCAGGAACCAGCAACATCCTTGGCAGCTGCATTAGCAGAACCACCACCAGTGCAGCAGCAGCATCAAGCTCATCATCCTCACCAGCAAGGGATCCTGCAACAAAGCTCGAGTCAGACAATGAAGGCTTTTAATAAATCAACAATGCCTCTGCAAACCCACCACCATGCTCCTCCCCCAATCCTACATGCGAGCCATAGTCTGACAGGGAAGCCTCCTCCCCCAGGACTCTCAGGTTCTTCTCAGTATGGCCATCGTCCTCCTCCTCCTTCAATAGACCAAGTCATGCAGCCACACCCAAGCAAGGCTACCCATCATCTTGTCCACCTGGGAACTGAGGAGGAATTTTGGTCCCACACTAAGGTGAAGAGTGGACTTGATTCCTTTCATGCTGAGAGTGGTGATTTACAGAATCATCCTGCTCCTGCTCTTCCTCCGGCAAGAGTAAACCCTAGCCATAAGCCAGCACCTCAGTACAGAGTCCCTGGCAGCCTGTTGGGTGGGGTCTCACACCAGCATCAGACTGCATCATCAAGCGTGAACAGATATCCTTCACAACAAGCTGAGGAGCATGAGGATGTTGTAACACACAAATTCTCCAGCCTGGATGTGACCAAGACTGAAGTGGTTCCAGGACCAGCAGAATCTGCATTAATTCCTGCTGCAGTAGTAGTGAGTTCACAATTGGGGGTGGATCAGATTCACCCCTCCGATCCACTTCCTTCTGGCATCCAAGATAGTGCAGATATTGATAATCCCACTCCTGCTGCCATTGCAGCAGCAGCTCCAACACTGGAGGAGGTGTCTGTTGTACACCAAACAGGACAAGAGGAGGGACCTCCTGTACTTGATGGGTCTTGCACATCTGATCCTGAAGGTTTAGTGAATGGTCAAGTGGTTGGTGGATTTGACAACACATTGAGCAAGTCAGATTGCAAGGCTGACCCCAGCCATCAAGTCAGAGTGAGTGGTGAAGAATCTCCACCTCTATCATCAACTTCAGAAAATGTTGAAGATTTTCTGGTGTCAACCACGGCCTCTGAGACTACCACAGCTGTTGAGGGAGATGGTTTTGAGGGAGTGGGTCTTGTGGACAATCCAGTGTGTTGTGCAGCAGAACAGGTTGCGGTGAGAGGGAATGAAACTTCTGAGGTCTTGGAAGAAAGCAGCATCCAATCAAATCATCAACAGACAGTGGAGGGGCAAGAAGATATGCAAGGGAGCAGTTCTGTTATGGACACAGCAGTGGATGGTCCTCTTCTCCCAGGAAGCAGAGCCGACAAGGTAGCAGATGATGCAGGTGACAGAGAGGAGAATTCTGCACATGCATGTTCAACTGTTGTTGTTGAAGACCCCTTCATTGAACAGGGTCCAGGTTTGCAATCATCTGCAGAGATAGCTGCTGGTGTTGAGTCTGATGATGGGTGCATACCTGGAATCAATAGTTCTATTTCCAGCTCCAGTTTGGTATTGGGTAAGATTGATGCCAGTTCTGAGGCACAGTCGCTGAAAGTGCTGGTGGCTAGAGATGTAAGCTTCCAGGCAGGCTCTCAGCTGAAGGATGAGAGTAGTAACCAGACACAGAGGGAGTCGCTTGAAAAGGCAGATGCTTCTATAGACACCACCATGTGTGTGGAGGAGAGTGCTGATGATAAGGCTCTGAAGGACACAACCCTAGAGGAGGTACAAAGAACTGAGCTTCCAGTGCACAATCCTGCTGTTAGTGGAGGAGACATAAACAGGGAGCCACCACTGCCCTCTGCCATCTTGGGGATGGCCCACCAAGAACACACTGAGGATTGGGAGGTGGTTGCAGAGCTGCCTACACCAAAGAGCACTCTTCTGGAAACTCTAGGCAGTGATGCAAATCTTGACCCATCTCAAACTTGTAGAGAATACAGCCGAGATTTTTTGCTTGTTTATAGGGATCGATATCATGATCTACCTGGAGACTTTGCAATAAGGCAAGATGTTGCAGAACTCTTTTCACACCCATTAGGAGCAGGAGGTAGTAGTGGGGAGTCATCACTTGACACATCCTTGTCCACCCCTGGTCAATCTCTTGAACAGCAGCAGCCCAGTTTGGCAACTCCTGTAGTTGACTGGAGAGTCGGCAATTCTCCAGGTCCTTTGGAGGAAGATGGACACACAAGAGCAGCAGGCATTCTTTCTTCTTCTTCTTCTTCTGGTCATGGCTACTTTGGTGGGGATATGATCATGGCAGCCGGTGAATTTCGGCCTTCACATGGTCATTTCCTTCCAGGATTGATACCACACTTGCCTCTCAGACCGCCTCCCGGGTTGTCGCATCTGACAGGTATGGTGTCAGTGCTCTTTCCTGGAGTTTCTGTCTTTACAGCTGCATCTATGATTCAGTTCCCTAATCCTATTCAAAGCAACTGTTGGGATGCAGATCACTGGCAGCAGCAGCGCACTCCAAGTGAGATCAGAGGGCTCATCCCACCACCACTACCACTGCCACAGCACACAGCAGCACCAACCATCCACAAGGCTAAAGCCCCTTATGAGGTGGGCAAGGTATCAGATATAGAACAGATCAAGCAGAGACAAATCAAAGGGATCCTCAACAAGCTCACTCCTCAGAATTTCGAGAAGCTGTTTGCCCAAGTGAAGGACGTGAACATCGATAGTGCACTGACACTTATGGGTGTCATATCCCAGATTTTTGACAAGGCGTTGACGGAACCCACATTCTGTGAGATGTATGCCACATTTTGTGCTGAGCTTGCCATAGTGTTACCAGAGTTTGTAGAGGACGATGAGAAGATCACATTCCGGCGTGTGCTGTTGAATAAATGTCAGGAAGAGTTTGAGCGTGGAGAGCGAGAGCAAGAAGAAGCTGAGAAGGTAGAACCAGAGGGTGAAACACAGCTTGATCCAAAGGAAAGAGAAGAAAAGCGTTCTAGTGCTAGGAGGCGCATGTTAGGGAACATCCGTTTCATTGGGGAGCTCTACAAGAAGAGCATGTTGACAGAACGTATAATGCATGAGTGTATGAAGAAGTTGTTGGGGGAGTACCAGCACCCTGATGAGGAGGATGTGGAGGCTCTTTGCAAATTGATGAGAACAATTGGCCACATAATTGACCATCCCAAGGCAAGGGACCACATCGATGCCTATTTCAGAAGAATTGAGAGTTTGTCTGTCAACATGGAGCTTCCATCCCGGATCAGATTTATGTTGAAGGACATGATTGATCTACGGCGTGATGGATGGCAAGAAAGGCGGAAGGTGGAGGGGCCAAAGAAAATTGATGAGCTCCATCGAGATGCAGTGCAAGAGCGGCAACAGGCAATGGCCAACACAGGAGGACGTGATCGCTTTTCACGTGGCTCCATCATTGGTGGACTTGGACGAGGGAGGATTGTTCCTGGTTCCGATTTTGGGATGCGAGGAGGTCCTCCTGCACCACTTTTTCCTCCCAATCCACGAATGGCTGCTGGTTAGATTCCCAGTTCCATGACCCTCACTTCATCAGAAATTTGCTCAAATTGATTTGCTTTCAGTGAGCAAAACCTTATTCGCTTGGCAGAAGATTAGAGATGTGATACACCTCCTTACACTCAACTTCAGGTTTGTGTTTCTGAGTTGGCAGATGTAAATTTTCTAATCCTTTAACATCTGTTTGTTAAACTCACAATGAGCCTCTTTGAAACAATGCTGTGATGCTTTGAGAATATTGGTGCAGGTCCAGCAATGGGCTTTATGCGAGGACCACCTTTGCAACTTGGAGGAGGTGCACGAGGGGGACCAGTATTTGGGCAGGAACTGCACATGGAAGAGTCACGCCGGTTCCTTGTGGACAGCCATTCTCTCCCAACACAATTGTCGCAAAGGTCTATTGGTGAAGGTCCTATCACCTTGGGTCCACAAGGTGGGCTGGGAAGGGGGATAGTAATGCGTGGGCTACCTCCCGGGGCAGTTGGCCGGAGCACACTCGCAGACATGGCACCACCACCCATGATGATGATGGGTGGTGATATCCGCCGAGCAGGTGGCATGGGGATTCCATCAGGCTATGGTGGTGGTCCCAACAGGACACCTTTTGGTGCCCGAGATCATCATCTCTATGGGCGGCCTCCTGGTGCAGACAGGCAGCTAGGATCCTATGAAAGACCTTTGATAGAGAGATCATCAGTCATTGACAGGCATGGGCCAGTTGTTTCTGGGTTACGGCACACAGGATCTGAACGAACATCTGGGAGTAATGACAGTCCAATGGTGATGCCAATGCCACCAGCTGCCACCTTGCAGTCACATCGACCAGTCACCACACCTTTTGTTTCAGTTGCTGCAAATCCTTCCTCAGTAGCTCAAAACCCCAGTGATCAAGACCTTAGGAGGAAAGCAAACTCGGCCATTGCTGAATACTACAGGTATGTCAAACTTAGCATATCTGTCAGGTTTAAAGGCCTGGAAAATTACACATTCCCTGTTTGGTGTAGTCATGGGTTATATGTGTAGATGGGCTGTATTGTGAATCACAACTCTGCCAGTGGATCTGAGATTTTTTTTTCTCCAATGTTTGACATTCTTGAGTTCTGTTGGCTTGCTCACTCATGTGCAGGGTGCATGATTTAAAAGAGGCAACTCTGTGTGTGGAGGAGTTGAAATTCCCTCAGTTTTACCCAGCAATGGTCTCTATGTGGGTGTCTGATTCCTTAGACAAAAGAGATGCAGAAAGAGATCTTCTTTTCAAGCTGCTTGCACATCTTCACAACTCAGAGCCTTGTGTGCTGACTCATGACCAAATCACAAAAGGGTATGACTTTGATCTGAGCTGCCAGCTTTTGAAAGAAAAATTTGGAGCTTGTTGTTACTAGTGAGCTTCAGGTAACAACACACTGGTTGTGTTGTGGGAGCTGAACACTACCTTTGATTCATTTTCCTTATGTCATCAGTTTCTCAACTGCAGAACTTTAGACAAACCCTAAATCCTAAACCCTAAACCCTAGATTACATTGGTCTGAGTATCTATCTAATCCTGAGATATAATTCTGCAGGTTTGAATCAGTGCTTTCTATGCTGGAAGACACGATAGTCGATGTTCCACAGGCACCTGATCTTCTGGCCAGAATGTTGGGAAAGCTTATTACAGCAGGAGTATTCTCCCTGGCTCAAGTTGGCAAGCTCTTGAGAGAAAGTGGTCCCAAGCCACCTCACAGTTTGTTGGAGACTGGCAATGCTTTGATTGTGTTTGGCTCACTGTTGGACACTCTTAGGAAACAGAAGGGCGAAGATGCTATGGTCCATATGTTCAAGGATTCAGGTCTACAGGTTGAGGACTTTTGTTCACCTGTTGACAAGCAGAAGGGAGCCACAGTGGATAGGTTCTTGGAGAAAAGTAATCTGCAATGTCTTCATCCGGTAAGTGACTGACACCCACCACAGAGAACCCTAAACCCTAAACCCTGTGTTTCTACACAAGATTTATCCACAACTGGACATCATAAATCTGTCTGCAAGGTTTTGGGTTTTGGTTAGTACTGCCACAAGCTGCTGATGTTGTTAAACATCTTGCGTTTTCTAATACGTTTGTCTGTTTTGGGATCCAGATGAAACCAGTTGAGAAGCACATTGGGGAAGCGTTAGGTAGGGATGAGCCAGCCTCTGAGATTGTGCAGTGGATACAGGTGAGCAATTGAGTACTTGGGTTTTTAAAAGACGCCTGCAACTTGCCCCTCATGTTGCACATACTACTACAAGATGAAAAAGATTGAACAACCCACTCCCCCTTTCATTGAGAAGAAGACCCGTGTGGGCAGAAGAAGACTCCTTGCCACAGCTGGTAAACTGTAGTTAAATATCTTTGAAAGTGAATTTTCTATTAGTGCAGCAACAGAACCCTAAACCCTAAACCCTAAACCTAACCACTCTTTTATATTTTATAGGGTGATAATAAAAACTAAATCTTAGTTGTAAACTAGTATTCAAAGGTCAGGTTGACAGGCTATTGCAAATGACTGTGCAGAGACCTTGTGTTGTAAAGCTGAATGGAAGATGGTTCAGTGATCTAAGTTTTGTCTTTTCATTGAATGATGGTTTCAACAGGAAAATGTTCAGCAACCAATAATTGCAGGCCCTGAGTTTCTGCGAATGCTTATGACTCAAGTCTTGAGACGATGTGTTCCACATCATGACAACAACCTGGTAAGAGTTTCTGGTAACAAGTTTTTACTGACTACATTGGGAACTTGAGACATTATTATCAGTGAGAATTTGCTGCTTCTTTACTGTTTGTGCATTTTTTCTTTTGGTGCCCTGTAAACTCAGTTTTTGTCTTGGTTGTTGTTTTGTTTTTTAATTTTTTTAATTTTCTGGTTTTCATGTCTTCTTCTTTTCCTTTTCCCAATGTTCGTTCTTGCTTGGATTTTTTTGTATGCCATATTTTTCTCTCCCCAGCTCTGTGGTTCTGGTTTTCCTTGTGGTGTGCACGTGCTGGGTATCTGAAATCGTATTATGTCAGTGTACCACTGTGCTCGTCATTCTTCATTTTCTGATGCAGAAGGTAGGCCCATGGATTCCTGATGAGTATTTTCATAGATTGGGTATTGTGTTTTTCAGGTGTTAAATGAGATTAAGATATATGCTCCCCTTTTGAGACATTTTGCATCAGGCAAAGGACGAGCTGCTGTTGAGAATCAACGACAATGTAGGTTGCTTGCCACATGTTTTTTTCAAGCATTTTCTGGCATATAATCTTTATATTTCTCTCCCAGTCAAACCAGGATTTGTCATATCCTGTGTAATTCAGTCATCAAACTTGCAGTGTCTTTTGTAAAGCTCTCCCAACTGAAGCAAAACCTGTGAAGGTCTACTTTGTTTCTCAATAGAGAATGTTTTGTGCATGGCAGATATAGTTGCAGTGCAACTTTATGCAAATGGATTGGATCATCCACAAGGACTCACGAGCAGACTATTTGATTGCTTCTACCATGAGGAGGTATGTGGGATGTATGCAAGAGATGGCTACTTTGACACACTGTTTTTCTCCAAGCATACCATGTGTAAATCTGCTTCCACCCTGCTTATTAGTTAGTCCAGCATTAGAAGGTTGTGCATTTGACTGTTACACTAGTTGTGGCAGGCTCCATTTTCATATCATATCTGCTCATTGGAATTTGTCGTCTTCTGTAGGTAATTTCAGAGGCAGCGTACATGAAGTGGCAAGATGATGTTCATGATTCCACCCCTGGCAGAGACAAGGTAAGCAGTGCTGTCTCTTCCTTTGAACAAAATCAGTTTTGTGAGTCCCTCCCTCCTCTCCCCCCCACTCTATTGCCCATTGTACTGTCAAGGGTATGAAGACCTGGGTATAATCTGGCCATGGATTTTTTGTCAGCTAGAAGGCAAAGCTGTGAAATCCTGCTGTTCCAAAATTGGAGAAATGAACCTATCTATTTTGGATGGATCTCTGCCAACTGGGTTTGACAAACCCAGTGTATTTAAATGCATAATTCATCTTGCCTCTCTGTTTAGGGTTTGAGGGTTTAGGGTTTAAGGTTCTTGGCTAAATGTTCTCCCTGGAGTTTTTCACATTGTGAATATAATAGTTGACTCTTTTCCACTGAGGTTTTTTGGAGCCCACCAAAGTTCCCATATACATACAAATCTGTAGCTGGGTTGGGCTTTTTACAACATACCAGGTACCCATCAGATGCAGGGGCTTGAACCAGCACTTGCAAGGTGCCCCAGGAGCCGCCCATTTGCTTGATGCTGATGGCACTGCATGGAATGCTGGTGGGTTGAAAATATTAGGAGAGACTTAAGACAGAAAAGCGGGTGGATAACAAAATAAAGGGGAGATTTGTTTTGCTGAGAGACTCGGATTTGAAGTAACAGGTTGTGGTTGTGGGTGGTGGTGATGGGTGTAGGCAATAAGGGAGGTCTTCACGTGGCTGGGATGGTTAGCAACAGCTCCAGAGGAAGAGGGAGATGAGGATGATGATTAGAAGCAGCAGCCAACAAGTCATCAATGACACGAAGTCACAATTCTTTTCTCTGCAGAGTTTGTAGAGGAGTTTGGATATTGTCTTGGGAAGGGATTTTTTTGTTCCTGCACTAAATTCAGTACTAACAATGCTCCTCCGAATTCCATGCACGCAAAAGTAAAAGTGCACTCTTGTAGTAAGATGTGGACAAATGTTTCTAGTCCACCAAATGCGTGCAATATATCTGATTATCTAATCTCCATTTACAGGGGTGGAAACGACAACAGACAAAAAGGGTCTCCAGTTAGTGCCCTTCACCTTCTTGGCCAAGAAGTTATGACAAGCATTTGTATTATGAAACCGATAAGAATCCACACTGCACGCACACATGCATGCACAGGATGTGTGTGATGGGGAAGTGGACTTTGAAACATGTTTATGGGAACTGGAATCAGGAGGAATGCACAATTATTAACCACATCTCTTCTTCTTCTTCTTCTTCTTCTTCTTCTTCAGCAGCAGCAGCTATTATGGAAATGGCAGCTATGGGAGTAAATGGCTGTTGCTTGGAAATGCAAAGTCATGATGCAATAAAAACCTGACTACTGAGAACCATATCGATGGATATTGAACTGCAACTCTCCTTGCAGATTTGGTTTCCAGTGATTCTGTACTAAAAGTTCACACAAAAGGGATCCTTTTTTTGTTTTGAGAGAGAGTTGGGTGTTGGAATAAATAACTCCTTCAACCCAATATACCCATGAGAATCCTTTGTGCTTGGCAGATCCTAAGCCCTAAGCCTTAAACCCTGAAACCCAAAACCCCTTAACAATTTTGCAGAAGTTTTATATCAGGATTTCATCAAAGCTTCATGTTGCCTGAAAATCCTTTCTGCATGGCAAACATAGGAAGGATTGTAAACCCGAAACCTTCTAAGTTTTATATCAGAATTTTACCATGGTGTTGCTGGGGGAATTTGATCTCGCAACCTTTGGGAGCTTGGGTGTTTGGATCAAATAACTACTTCAATTCAACATCACCCTGAAAATCCCCTTCATGCCTAGCAAACATTTGGAAGAATCCTAAACCTAAAACCCTAGATCTTAAACCCTATGCCTTAAACCTGATAAACCCCTTTTTAAGTTTTGTGGGTATTTTACATTGGGGTTTCACCAAATCTTGATGTCGGTATAAGAATTTGATTTTGCAACCTTATTAAGGAACTGTTGCAATAGATCTTTATGAAAATCATTAAAGCATCAGTTGTTGCAAATGGTACAAGATGAACAAAATCTACTTTTGGAATCTAAGAAGTCAATATAAAAGAGTTAAGATATTTCATATGATATTTGTGTAATTTAGCTCTTCATTTTTGAATAAATTGCATTTTTGAATGGCGAGTTATGTGATGATGAATGGACTTAATTAAGCTCGACATTTATGGATGAATTTTATTTTGGAATTGTGAGTTTGACGATGATGAATGAACTTCTTTCCTTGTGAATGAGAAGTGAAATTTTACTTTTTAAAATCCGTACATGATATTAACAATGCTTCTTGAAAGTTGATTGAAATATTCATAAATTTTTGTTTTGCAACGTATGTTAGGGTGAAAGGATGTCATTTTGTCTTTAGATCGTGATAAACATGTTCCATTTATTGATGCATTTACATTAAGTTAAATAACTATGACATTGGTTATATGTTTTACATAAATGGCCCATTAACCTAATGTGGGTCTTGGCGATTGTTGATTTCAAGAATGACTAGTGTGATTTGTGTCATTGAAACATATATTGTGATGCACTTTTACAAAGTATATATATGCTTGTGTCAAATTCAACTTTCCTAAAAAATATTGATTTTTGATGCTTATTGAATTTTCAATGACAAAATTCATTCAAAGGTCAATAACACTCTCACCATAGGTCTGAAAATTATGGACCACATTCATTTACCCACACTTATCAAGGGCTTTTCACAAGAGTACAAAAAAGTGCACCCCCGAATTTTTTTATATTTCTTAACTCTTATTTTTATTGAATTTTTGGTGACAAAATTACTCAAATTCAATAACTCCTACATCGCAAGTCTAAACAATACAAAATCAAAATAAAAAAATTACCTATCTTTATTAGTATGATTCTCACAATGTAATACGCGTTTTTATGTATACTTCATAACTCAATGAAGTCAAATGTTAATAATTGAAAATGTATTTGTGGAATTATAATACTTGTCATTATCACATGTCACATTTTGCAACCAACCTAGCACATGTCATAGTACATGAATTTTTTTTTTTAATTAAATCCAAAATATGATGGTTCATGTAGTTTAATTCATCATTCATGGAAAACTTGATCCAAGAGCGTCCACCTTTCACCCATCATTCCTCATTTTTCATCCAAAAACAATGTTTAAGTGGATGCAAGATTGTTTTTCAAACAAAAACGATAGTCTTATGAAAAAAATTTAAAATATTATTTTGAAACTAGTTTCCTCAACATGTATAAATAGAAACAAGGTCTCTCCAATTGACTTTTGTTCACTTCATACCAATTTTAAATATAACCTTGCACCATATTTTATTCATCTTATTTCATGTCTAAGGTCTTTTCATGTTATAAACAAATCATGTTCAAGTATTGCCTTGTATGTTTCGTGACCTTGTTTAAGATCAACTTTCATATATATATATAAGCATAATAGTTTGAACTTTGATTTAAGCATGCTTTGTTATAAATTAACTTAGCTCATGTGCATGTTGCGAATTTGGTCATGGTAGTTTTCATGGCCATGACAATCATGGCTTGTACTAAACAAATTCAAATGCATGTTAAAAATAATTCAAAATTATGCATAAACTTCATGAAATTTTTAATATCTATTGAAGAGGATATTGATTCAACCATATTTGTTCCATGTAAAGAATTTGACAAATTTCATATGGAAAAATGCTTATAACAAATGGGGTATTATTAGTTGGTAAATTAGATTCATATGGGAAAAAAATACATATGAAATAGGCATTGTGTTTAAATATTATTTCAAATGTTTATTTAGCAATCCATGGATCTAAAAATCGCTCATTTGAAATGAAATATGCAATTATTGTATATCTTGTTTATGTACAATATTAAGGCTCTTAGATCAAGGTTGTCAAATCTAGAGATAAAAAACATAGATATAATGACAAATGAATACATTAAGTGTATGGATGTTTTACAATGTCTATATCAAGTACTAGTAGAAGCATTTGTATTCCAATTGTGGGTAACCTTGCCTTATCAAAATCAAACTTGAATTAAGTATATCAAATATTCATTTGTCTCCCTTCCAATATATTTGCAAGATATTTGATATGTTCATTCTAGGTTTGTCAAATGGTATCATTAGAATTCCTTGTTTGCAACATGTAGCCAAGACTTCATAACCTTGAAACACACATTCAACAAAGTCTTTGATGTGCACATTAACAACATATCACTTTGTTAACAAAGATTTCCAACCTTTCAAATGACAAAACAAACAACCAAAAGGCTTTAATGACATCATGTGAAAATTCAAGTTTGCATTGAAGATGCTTGCAATTTATGAAAGGTGATTGTGGTGAGAAATAGTTTGTAGTTTGATTACGCCCACATAATGAGGAGGTGTTTGTTTTATATTGAGTTTTCAATTCTAACTTGTTAAGATGTGAGGTGAATGATGTTCATTGTAAGCTTATAAGTTATGACTAGCATTGACAATATCTTGAATTTGTAATGTTAAATTCAAAGTGTTTAGGTTTATACATTATTGGGGCATAGACATGAACCATCACCCTTTTTGTGAAACTAACACAAGAACATTAGATGTTTGTTTTATGTTGGGTTCTCAAGTCCAACTTGTTTTGGATGTGAAGTGAATGGTGTTCATTATAAGCTTATGAATTATGACTAGTGTTGGCAAGTTCCCAAATTTGTAGTGCTAAACTCAAGGGGTTCAAATTTATACATTATTTGGGCATGGACATGAACCGTCACCCTTTTGGTGGAACTAGCATTTTTTAAAAACCCAAACCAAAACCAAAAGCATGTAAAACAACTCTTAAACACCCAATTACAATTTTTAGAACAATTCTACCCATACAACCTATTTGAACCTTTAGCAATATTGATCAAATCCAACACACTTTACTAATTATTTCCCAATTACAACCCATTAATGTATGAAAGATGGGATGGTAGAAAAAATGAAACATTTTTAATGCAATCATATAGGACAATCGTTATAGCCATTTAATCACATATATATATTTCCTTAGTATATAATGTACATGGTACTAGAGCTTTTAAAAACTGAACCTAAATATTCTTGAGTTTGAAAAAATGTCCCAAAATTGCAACCACATGGTTTAAAATTTTGAAGTACTATGCTCAAACCCAAACTCAAGGAACCTCCCAAGGAACTTTTTAAAGTGTGAAAATTGGGACCAATGGTTCTCTTAACTACTTTCAACACCAACACTAGTTATGACCCAAAAAAAAATTGAGCTGAAAACCCATTATCCTTGAGTTTTATTTGCCATCTTTTTGGATTCCATTAGAAAAAAAAAGTAAAAAACATTGTGTCAACCACCTTTGTCGAACAACTTCTTTTCATGTTTTAACATTTTAATAAAGGAGATTCCAACTCAAGAACACATGATTTGAAATAAAGGAGGTTTGAATATGAAAAACTTGTGTGATCTGAAGGAAGAAGCAAACCAGTAAAAATGATGAACAATTAAAAATGATGGGACATTGTAAGTGTTTTGAACCTCCCTTAACTCAAGGACATTTTTTAAAAAAAAATCATGTTACATCAAATGATATTACAACCTTAAAAAGGAACAATAGAAAGATAAAATATCTTGAAATAGGAGTTACTTCTTGGGGGGGGGGGCACTAGACCCAAGAAAATAACACAAAAATTAATCATAAGATCAATATGATTATCTTGCAAGCACCCAAGCAAGGGGTTTTTTTCCCCCAATTTTGTGATATATGTCATAGTTTCAAAGTTTTTAAAAATCAATACCAAACAAAGTGAAGACATCTAGAATGTAAATATATTAATGTGGCATTGTTCTATGGGATCATATCACTCCCATGTACCAAAAAATATGGTTCCATTATCACTCCCAAAATAATCATGATCCCTTAGAACCCTCTTAATACTAATGTCTCAACCAACTACTATGTAGATTTCACATCCCAACTACATATTAACTCACATTTGTTGGTTGACCCCGCTCCATTCTATAGGCATTCCCAACTAACATTCCACAAATATGACACTACAATCCATTATTTTCATTTCATTTTATCTCACCACTAATCCTTCTATAAAATTTTTGCACATCCTATTTCTTTTTACATCTACACCTCAACACTTTTACTATTGAACATGACTTTAGCAATCAAAATTCCTTTCAACAATTTGGTATTATCTTGGATTTGCAATAGTTCCCATTACTTATATTTGAAACATGCAACATATGCTTCCTAACAAGGTCCAACAATATCGATTTCACCACTTTCATATCTTCAAAATGCAATACCTGTTGGCCATTGAATACTTACAAAACTTCACACCTCTCGTAGCCTAAAAACACATTCTCAATATTTCAACTTGTTCACCATCTATTGACACCACACTAAAGACTCATATATCAACCATTATGACTCTTAATTTCAAACCCTAAACCTGATCCCAAATAATTGACCTCACGACTCTCAAGAGTTACAATATTTTCTATCCACACATTCAAAACTTTGATAAACCTTAAGATCATCATTTCCTAAAGCAACCACTTAGTTTTATTATGTCGCAACCTCACTTTGGCCAAGTGTGGGGGTGAAGCCCAACACTTGGAAAAGTTGGGGATTTGGAGTCCTCCGGGACTCTTGAATGTTTAGAGCTCGACAGCAAGGGGAAAAACACCTCGCATTTGGGTGTTCTTGGTGTCGTTGGAAAGGTCTTGAAACGCAGATATCGAAAATGCCCTCGCATTGGCAATTCGGACATCTGCAGCCCAAGTTATGGGCAAAAGAAGGGCCGGGAGTCAAACTGGCAGTTTGAC
>Ga0209208_10001308_pt1 | contig 34829 bp, 20 predicted proteins | sample S1TSphfallax_3_FD_187694 | JGI IMG/M metagenome (GOLD analysis project Ga0209208, IMG submission 187694) | Host-associated microbial communities from peat moss isolated from Minnesota, USA - S1T2_Fd - Sphagnum fallax MG (SPAdes) (version 2) | ecosystem: Host-associated > Plants > Peat moss >...
AAAAAACTATAAAAAAGGAATGGAAACAAATGAAACAAGGAAAGGGAAATACAATAAAATAATTTTAAAAGAAAAAAATTCCAAAAATGAAAAAACCAAATAAAGAGTAAAAAATAAGAAAAACCCTACTTGAAAAAAAATGAGGTGTGTCTTCTTTCTCCAAACTTCAAACTTGCATCCAAATAAAAATATATATAAAAAAATAATAAAAATAGAAAATACATAAAAATAAAAATAAAAAAGTTAAAAGTTTCTAAAACATGAACCAAGGTGGCCGAAGGTCACGGGCACCCACTAGTCTATAATAATTTGCAAAGTTCATTTAGCTTCTCATGTACCCACTTTTATAGTTTGTTGTTCTTAGAGTTGTGATGTTCCTTTTATTAATGTCCTATTTAGCCACAATATATATTTAATCCATTATAACAATACATGACCTCTCTAGGTTGATACGATTCCATAAACTTAAAGACATCAAAATCCACTTTATGATACAAGAGTGCACAAAGTCCTAAATGTGTTGTTTTCTTAGTCAGTAGAGTCCATTTTATGCACATGTTCTTCATAGATTCCTCCATTTGCTATTTGTTGGTCCAAAAGGTCCAAAGGAGTGATTATGACAATCTTACAAAAGTTTGTCATGTCCATTAACTAGAATTGATACTCCAATTTGTTCATATAATTCCATGAAGTCACTAAAACCTATAATAAGCCCAATTTTATTCCTAACAAGTCCATTGTACTCTATGTTTTTTCTTATTGTAGTCCAAATTTGTTCATTAGATTTCCATGAAGACATTTTCAACTTTACAATAAGTCTAGTTTCATCCCTAGAGTAAGTCTTTTGTATTCCATGTTCTCTTACCAAATTCACTAGAAGAAAAAATATTTTAATGGGTTTCTATGACTAAATTTTAATCACAAGTGACATTTGTGATTAAAATCCCCTTAATCATGTTAAACAAGTTGCATATGACATTAGTTGCAAACAACAACTAATATTGGATGAAAGAAAAAGTTAACAAATACAAGTTCATCCTTTGACTCCATGGTATACATAATCACATGCAATTAAGATGTGATTATTTTGATCACAATTGAGTGCAAATGATGTGCTACCACATATCCCAATATTTAATTCTAGTGACAAGAACTTCAAGGAACTAGTTTATGGGGTTTTTTTCATATGGTCACCCTGGACATTTTGACATTTAATTGTTTTTCATATTTCAGTTGTAATGTGTTGTTCAAGGTAGATTCCATTTTATAGTTCAAGCAATTTGCCTTTCACTGCCCTTTTTTGTTGTTGCTTTTGTCGCATTGTCCCTGTGATGAAGAAAACGATTTGTCTTGTTGACTCTTTGATGAATTTGAATGAACTGGATTTGCACATTTGTCTCCTTGGGGAAGAGCCACGGAAAATAACAGTCTCATGAAAGGAATTGCAATGTCAACAAGCAACGATGAGATGGAGAATGAAGCCTATGTAGGAGGCTTGTGCTTTTTGCAATCATATTCTAACTATTTTCCTCCACATTTCTACCGACGAATATTTGGCCGAGTGGGTGTTTTGTTTTGTCTAAGTCCTCTATCTTTGTTATTATTGCTACTAGGGTTTGCTTTTGTGAAGTTTGATTATGTGTTTCTCTTTGTTTGTCACAATGTGTTTTAATCTATTTATTAATTGAATTGAATGCCTATTTTTTGTGGGAAGAAAGGGTTGAAATCTAATGCAAAATTTGGCCTTTACATGAATGAATCCATCATTTAGAGTGAAGAGAAAAAAGAGAAAAATTGCATGACTAAGCTAACTGATTTTTATTTTTATTTATTTTTGGATCTTAAATAGGAGCACATGTGAAAGGTAGGAGCAAGTTTGAAGATTGATCCAGGGTTGCAATTGAAGATTCAACGAATGATTGCACTTCCAAATTGCCTTGGATTAGGTTTCCTTCACCTCCTCGTCTTCCTCCATTCTTTTTAGTAAGGAAATAATAATGAGCATTACATCTTCTTGATGGATATGTAGTAACAAGGAGGGAGAAAGCCTAACAAAAATTAGATGATGTCTTTTCAACATCCTTCCTACAAGTGAAGGAAGTTTTTTGGGTTGCCTTTTGAAGGGTTAGGGTTTACAACACTCAAACTTGTTTTTTTGTGGATCTTCTTTTTTTATCGACATAACACAAGTCTCCTCCTTGCATAGTTTAACAAAAGAATGAGTGCCATGCAACAATATGTGGCATCCAAGCCAATGTTCATGGACTTGACAATTGTGAATAAATATGTTATTTACTACTAAATATGTATCACTACTATTACCAAGATGATCAATCATCACCAATTTGGCCATGGTATAAAGTAAACACCTATTTTAGGGCATTTCTAGCAATGTTTAGTATGTGACCATGCAATTAAAATTAGATAAAGGAAACTTGTCAAAACATCTTGGTTTGGCTTCACAAAATGGTTTTGGCCCAACATTTTTGCATAGTTTGCTAAGGCTGTTAAAAGGCACAATAAAGCCTAACAGTTGCTAGAAAAGAGTGTAATAAATGTGATTTGACTATTGTTCCATGTTTCTGATTGGCCAATCATAATAATGATTGGTCTGATTGTTTTACTATTAGTAGTCTTTGGGTGCAATCAAATGAACCAATGGTGATGAAGGACTCAAGGACTACAATCCTTTTTGTGGTCATTTTCACTTTTTCATAAAAAGGACTTTTGGGATGAAATATTTTGCAATATGTTACTAAAAATGCATATAATTTTTTTGATACATCACATTTTTTGTATTAACTTTTCATGAATAACCAAAAAATTGTAAAAAGTGTACCAAATTTTGCGTTTTGTTTTGAAAATTATCTTAATTTCAAATTGTATGAAAATATGTTAATTATTTAATGCTTTATTTTATTGTTTCATAAAATAAAACTTTGTTTTAGATGTCATGTACATTATACCCCATTTACATGTGGTAAAGGACTTTTGCAATTTTAAAATTATGTTCAATAGATTTTTTATTTTTAGAATTAAAAAATTTCACAACTCTCAAATTGTGAATGTTTTTTGAGTGTGGATAATCAGTTAACATCATTTAAATTTTTTTTCTCATCAAAATTCCTTTATAAAGGGAGTCGTTAGCTTAGTAATTTGCAAAATTGACCTCTTTTGATGCAACTATTGTTCAAGTTCAAAGGTCCTATATTAAACCTAATCCCAAATTTTATTTATTTTTTAAATTTTTGTTTTGAATTCTTCAACATTCATATTAGTCATTTAACACTACATTTCATGATTAGTATAGCATTAAAGTGGCACCACAAAAATATATTTAACAAAATTACAATTTTTATAGAGTTTTGGTAGTCGCGCGACATGCTTTTGGCTCGTTTGATTGTGACTACACCTTTCCCACCTATTTGTAGTCACAATTTTAGTTTTATGGGTGGGTTGGAAAAAAAGTAAATTACAAAACTTGGATGTGAGAGATGTTTTGCAGGGTCACATACTAAACACCCACCACCAGAGATGCTTTTGGTAGTTTAAGGAGCTTTCTCATATGAAAGAAAACTAAGCTTTTGATGAGAGAAATCTTTTTCAAAATGGGTAGTAAAGAATATATACCAACATTTTACAATTGGTGTCATGATAAAAGTTGTTGTTGATGATTTGATAAATGTACAAGCAACAAGTGTATGAAGTTGAGTTCTTCTAATCAATTACCCATTGATGGGTGTGTGGTGCACTTGTACAAGTCTTGTAGAGTCATTGTTCTCATCACGCATGGAGGATTATATAAAGTATGAATTGGCATCATTTGGTTCAAGGTCAAGGTATGATGAAGACTCAAAATAGTTGTGCAATTCATCTTCAACAAATTGGAAAAAACATGAGTTAAAGTTTAACCAAGTCTCAAATGGGTACCTCATAGTAGAAGATCAATATTTGAAGCTTGAGGTTTGAACTTTGTTTCGTATAATTTTACCCTGGTGGTGGGTGTTTATGAAACTTTTTCTATAGGTGGTAGAGCTAAAGGATATGTAGTTTAACCTTGTTGTAGTTTCATCAGGTCCACACAAAAAAAAATCCATTATGGCATCTTACATGCAAATCTTTGACATGACAGTCCATGAGTTTGTCAAATGGAATGAAAAAGCTCTTAGCTACTAATGGGCACCATGCTCACTTTGGCTAAGGTGAGTTAAATGTTCACTTTTTTTTCTTTCCATATATAAATGTTAAATGTCTCATGTTAGATTCAACCCATTATTTTTATTTGATCTCTTATTGAATTCTAGATCTTTACCTATAACTAGTGCATATTATGATCAAGCTTTTTGTTTTGTCAAAAAAATTCTGCTTTTGGAAATGCATGCATGCACTTGGGCAAGGGGGAAAGGGGCTCTTTGGAGTCAACTTTTAGTAGGAAGGAAAAATTTGACTTAAACACCAAATAATTCCATATATATGATGCATGCAGGTTAGACCTTTGGCAACCAATGCATGATCTAGTTGCTAGAAATGTCAAATGTGTTTAAGTTTAAAGGATATCTGATGTTGGGGTGTGCAACACCATTAACATCCCCTAAAGAAAAGTGAGCATTCCCCTCCAATTTTACAACCAAAACTACTACTTACTTTGATTTCATGTCTTCCTTTGGTGTTGTATTTTCCCAATTTGATTTTATTCAGTGGGCAAAAATATTGTCCAACAATTTTTGTGTTCTAAAGGAGGCGCACATGACATGATGAGGGGATGAATGTGGTATGTACCCTTTTAATAGAATATTAGTCAATAGTTCACTTCGTTGCTTGTGTTCTCCTAAGCTTAGTAATTCTGCCAAATCTCTCCAATGCCATTACAACAATGTCTGACACCTAAAAAAACATGTTAATTTTAATAACATACCACAATCCATATAGAACATCACATTTTGTAACAAAAATAATCATTGTCTTGACATCATGAATTGCATTTTTCAACTTTGAATTGACAAATTGCTGACAAGGAGGAGAAAGGAACAAAAGAGGCCATAAAAAACAAATATTTCAATTCAAATAAGACTTCCCATGGGTGGCATATATCTATTGGCTCATTAGGTGGCATATAGGTTTGTTATGCATAATGTAGAGAAATAAAGGGTCCCAACCTTAAATCATGTATTTGAATCTTGTAATAGCCAAATCAAACATTCCACCGCCATGTATTGCCATTCGTCAAAGGAGTGTGCAATGTTACACAAGGCTTCAATGATTCATGGAGATTCTGCAACCTTTAGCCTCCCTAGTTTTTGGGTAACAAATGGTGTGTAAAACCCCAACTCCCATCAGCAAACTTTCATTCACAAGTCCTCCCCACATACATGGAAATTGCTTTAAGAAATATGTGTGGCAAATTGTGGGGAGAATCTCTTCCTTAAAGGGAAAAAAATTGATCAGTTGTTGTGATTAGCATTGCAATTGACTTGCCCACTCTTTTGCTTTTTGAGACTCAATCTTAAGGCCCCCATTCCTCGTGTCAACATGTCACATGTGGTAACTCATTTGCTTGTTTACAAACTACAAAAAGTAGGTGTATACAATCTTCACAACATTGATGGTCAATTGGATTGCAAGCTTTAGAAGGTCCTTGTTGGTTGCAACATCAGGGAAGGTATTATCATAAATAGCAAGGTGTCCAAGTGCCCGTACAACCATTCGCTACTCCACCCATGTTGATCGTCCCCTTAGAAGCTCCACTAGTGCTGGGATTATAACTTTCAGATTCAAGATGCCAACAACCCGAAGAAGGGCATTGGCAAAAAAATTGCTTGAGCCATCAAGTTGCCTAAATTGTCAAAGATGCAGCTTCATTCCTTTTTTCACCAACTACATCCTCAATCTTTTCTTCACCAACTTTATCTTTGTTTATCTTACTTTTTTTTGCTACAATCTTATTCGTTGTTATTTTTCTTCGCTGCAACATTATTCCTTTTTACCTTATTTAGATAACCTTAAGACCAATAACACACATTGTACATATAATTGTAAAATTGTTCAGCCATTTTTTAACTTAGAATATATTTAAGGAAATTTTGGAGATTGAGAAAGAGAGGCCTACCTTAGGGGTTTTTCCAATATAAATAATCCATCAATACTTATAATACCATAGAGGAAAGTGATAATTTACATGCTAGAGAGGAACTCATTGTGATCAATTTCATAAAATAGTCTTAAAATAAGATCTTTAATACTTATGAATGATTATAATGAGGTGACAATTTTTTTGAAGAGGGACTATTGTAATTAATAGATTCATAAAATAAAACATCTTATGAATAGTTATAGTACAATGATAAGCATTATGAAGAGGGATTCATGTGATCAATTTCATAATGTGAAACAAAGGATGTTAAAATTAGAAGATTTATGAATGTGTGTGTGTGTTCATGTTTTTGAAGGTGTTGGTTTACATTGAGGATGATTGAAAATAAAACTTAAAATTAATAAAAGGTTTGTCACACTTTGGCCTTGCCATTTGCATTCAAAAGTATCTTAAGGCAAAAGAAGAATTACAAAAGTTCAAATGCATCATGCAAAAATATAATCTACAAAAATCTTCTACAAGAAACCAAATTCCTTCAATATATTATAACTTTGTAACTAATCTCAATTTTCAACATGAACCAAAATATCATCTTTCAAAAAATCCTCATATAAAAAGTATACCTATTACATAAAGGCCAAAATCCCTTAAGCTACTATATTCTACAATGAATCTAAACATAGCGTCCTTGCCTTATAAACTTGAACATTTTCTCCTTCAATGAGTGAACTACACATTTAACAGTAAAAATTGACTTAATTTTTTTTCCCTACAAAAAAGAAGAAGACTAGCACCTTGTGTATTCTTCAGCTCAAAGATTGTGTACATTTATGCAAGACTAGATTTTTATGTCTTTGATGCATAGTCCTTTTGTTGTGATATAGCCACAAGTGATGAGATAACATTTGTAACATGATCATAGTTTCACATGTCAACCTCACAATCTATGTATCACTTTACTTGATATGGTTCATGGCTAAAAATACTTTATGCATATCCCTTTAATTCTTTGGGACATTATATTTTCTCAACAAAAACATTTGTTGCTTATTTCTGTGGCACAAAATTATGGGTCCATGTTGTCTCTTCAATAGTCCAAAACAAGCAATGATATGCAAACAACTAGTCCTTACCCATATACTTGGTAAGCAACTACTTCCTTTCTATTTTTGTGCTTGTCTATATTGATGGACCTTAAATCATTATCACACAGGAATTTCAAGCATTGAAACCAAAGATGGTTTCAAATTCACTTTTGATTTTTTTGTTGGCTATGTCTTAAATGGGGGTGAGTTGGGAGCAAAAAATGTGATGATTGTCATGGATATGAGAAAAAAGAACTTAATAAGTAAAATGGTGAAGTCCTCATAAATTTTATGTAGTAACTCTACGATCCAGTGGACAATAAAGAAATTTCCAACTATAGGAGATGATTACAATAATTATATTAACAATTAACTGGTGATTCCATCTAAATTTCAATAGTAAATGGTAATTGTAGCAATGAATAAATCAAGCAGCATATGGTAATTCCAATAGTAGAAGCATTACTACAAAATGTGGGTGCAGTTCATTAGTCCCCATTCATTAAACCAGTGAATTCACTGTTTTTTCATTGGTCCCCGTTCACTATAACCAATGAATTCATTCAAAATCTAGTGAAATGCCTTGGCATCTAGGGTCACATTTTGTTGTAGTGAAGGTGAATAACAAACCCAACAAGAAAATTAAGAATGGAAATGAAATTCCAACAATTATGAAGAAAATACAGTAATGAAATGTAATTTAGTCAATGAATGTAAAATTATAACACTAACTAAGTTTTGCACAATGTCAACTTAATATATTATATATAAAAATGTAAATCACCATGAGTCTTTGGAATCCTAAAAACATTTCCAAAATGTAATTTCTATTCTTAATAGATGTTGAATAAAACTATTGGATACATATTGAAATATGATTGAGATTGTAATTCACATGTAGTTTTAATATGTTTTTGACAACCTTGATTGTTGACCAAAAGTTGTTTTTATTTTTAATTGAAAACCATGAGGATTGATCTAAAATTTGAAAATTGATCTTTAATTGCCTAGGTTTTAAACATGTATTATGAATATCATGCTAGAGATACAAATTGCTCAATGTAGTCCCAAAGAATGTGGGAATTAACGTGCATTTAGAGAATGTTGAATTTCATGGAGTTGATGTAGTTTTTTTGTTTTGTTTTGTGTGCATTTTAAACAAATGTGAAGTGATGTCCAACAAATGGTTAAATAGCTCATTATGCCAAGAGCTAGCTAATACATGGTTTAAAGCTATTATGTTAATAATTGGGGGAAAATTATATTATTATGTTGGAATAAGTTAAAGATTATTTGAAAAGTCATTGGAAAATTTGTTGACGTTATTTATAGACCAAGAAAATGTCTAGAATAAAACAATTGGAATTGTTTTGTTAATGAATTCACAAAAGGTATTTGTAAGTATCACCTCCAAGCTTTTTTACTTTCCACCTCTTTTAGCTCTTGGTTTTATTTTTCTTTTTAGCTTTTGAATTTCAATTTTAATTATGTACTTGTTTGTTATGGTTGTTGAAATGAAATTGAATTCTCATAACATAAGGGGAGAACAAGATTGGTGTTATTATGTATAGATGTGAATTAAAATAGGTCCAAATTGATACCTACCATTTTCTCTAAATACCTAAATTCCATATGTTTTCAAACTTTTGTTCTATACTTCTAGCAAAACTTAGCATGGTGAATTGACTTCAGATTCAACAACGGATAAATCCATATTTGGAATGTAACATTTTTCTAAAATGGTTTTTTTTTTTTTTTTTCCTTCCTTTTCATTCCGCATGTAATTAAAATAGCAAATTGATTGTTCGTTCGTTTGATATTTGAAAGGCTTTTGAAATTTAGCAATTCATGGGCTTTCTATACTAAAGCACATATGACATCTATAGGTGTACTTTGAGCTATGACCATTTTTCTTTAGTTTAAGAATAGCTAAGGTTTTAAGTCATCAAATAACTCCACTCCACTTCATGTGGAAGATTACTTAAAAGTTAGCAATTAAGTCAATCAAATATTTCCTTGTTTGCACAATTTTGAGCTTGCATAATTACAAGACACAACTCCCAACCTAAGAGGACTAGATGGCTCACTCTATATGAAGGGCCAAAAGGGCTACCTATATGGAAGAAATGTAAAAAGACATGAAGTTAATTTCAATTCACAATATATGTTTGAAAACATAGTCTCGATATGAATGGGTTATAATGTTAAAGGTTTACTTTGTAACTCATTGTCATCACATTTATTTTATTTCCATAGTCACCTATTAATCGAATGTTTCTCATAATGAAATTTTATTCACTTCTACAAATGTAAAATATTTAAACTTTGTAGGAGGTACAATGAGTAATTGTAATTATGGCTTCTTAGATGGTCTCATGTTTACAATTTTTCATAATACATAAAAACATGTAATTTATTGCAGTTCTATTGAAGACATCAAAAAAATTGAAGCATAATCATTTCAACTTCAATATAAGTAACTTTCTTTACTTGCAAAAAATTCTTTCTTTGCACTATATATATGTCATCGTTGAAATAACAAAAAAATTATACTCACTATTCATTTGTATATTTCAAAAACATTTAATGGCCGGTTCATACATTGAATCTTTCCCAAATGACATTGTAACAACATTGTTATCTCCAAAAATAATGCACATCATTACTTCAATGGAGGTAGATGAAGATTGATATTGGTGTTTGTTGAAAGAAAATGAAGTAGAGCAAATGCCATCAAAAGTAGCAAAGTCACATAACATTAGTTGACATACATAAATGTGGTCACATGTTATTATCAACATTCAATCATCTACTCGCTTTTAGAACTCTCAATAATGAGTGCAAAAAACTTGTTGATAATGCACTTGAATGGCCGGCATTTCAACTCGCTAATGAAGACACCCTGGAATATGGAACAAATTTATGGGAATTTCAAAGCACATTCACAATGTGGTGTTTTTAGGAAAATTTGATTTTTTTTCAAAACATTACAAATTTGTCTAGAGACTTGCATATCACTGATTTGGAAACCTTATGCGATCAATTACTTTCACTTTAATGACATTTTATGAAAAAAATTCCCATTTCAAAAATAAAATTTGATTGTGCAGATTCAAAATTTGAAAAGAAAAATAAATTTCTTTGATTTCAAAAATATAAAACGTAAACAACTTTTTGACATCAACAAACATTTCAATAATTCCAAATTTTATTAAAGGTGATTTTAAATACATCATAAGGAGTAAAATAACCCCATTTTTTCAAATAATAATAATAAATAAATAATTTAAACTTAATTCCAATAACATATATTATGATGAATCATTCACCTTCATTATATTTTTATCATTTGAATAAAATGATAAAATGTGCTTTAAAAAAAAGCTTCATTCATAATTATGTTATCATTTAAAATTATAACAAAGAATTTTTAAACATTTTATCACATATATGTATTGTCACAATTATAGAAAATGGAAAAGTCTAACAAATTAGAATTATATTCCCATCCAAACTCAAGGTAAGTGTCTTTACATAATTCAAAACAAATTCATACATTCAAAGATATCACACACATAAATTCCATTAATTATACAAATAATTAACAAATTATAAATCATTAAATTTATTTGTAGGAATATAACATTCCATAAACTATTTATGATCAATACAGAAAGCATGATTATCACATCATCAACATAAAAAATGTCGAATGGGGTGCACTCCCTAAAGGTTCAAACTATCATAACACGTTTTTTAACTCAAAGACAAAAGAAGCAGCTTTTGTATTATTCATTGGAGCTATGAGATTTTACTAAGTAGGGGGAAAAGGAAATTACAATCAAGTGTCATTTGTTAACACATATGCATAGGCAACATTTTACATTTCTTTGAATGAGTCAAAATTCATCAAAGAATATAAAAATAAAATATTAGATAGAAGTCAATATTGGAAAGAAAAATGTATTGATTTAATTTGGCATGACAACTAAGAAGTTGTTTTCAAAAAAAAATTGCTAAAAACAAAAACCATAATATCAACATCAAGACTATTTGAACCGGCATGGAAAAAATAGAAAACCACCATAAAAAATACTTTAGAAAAATTTAACTTAATTGAATTTCTGATAAGAATAATAAATTACATTGTAATTAGATTTGTAAATCAAACATACAACATTAGATTTACATATGTGAGAAATCCAAAAAATAAATCTATTTTTCTACATTTGTAAATTATATCTAATTTATTAATATAATTGAAAATTAATATGATTTGGAGATATGATTATAGGTGTAAAAAAAAATGAAAAATATCAATAATCACAATGTAAATTTCATATCAAACCTCAAGTTTTGATCAAACAATGGAATCAAGATTAGAAACTTCCACAAATATCAAACCTTGATGAATCGAGACCAAAAATTTCACATCCATATTCAAACACAACCTATACAATTGAGAATACAAAACTTGAGATATGCCACTTACCATTTAATGACATGCAATTGTAAGATATTGAAAATGAAAATGAAAACATAACATTCATTGATGAAACAAATATTTATTCACCATTACACATTAAAACCATCATAAAGGAAAAATACAAGTTAAATAACTTACAAGCCATTTCATTTGAAAATTTCATTGCAAATACAACAAATATCAATTATTACAATATGTAGGAAGAGCTACATGTACTAGTAAAACACAAATAATTAGAATTATCCAAAATTATTTTTTGAAAACTGGAAAAGAACAAAAACTTAGAGTTGCAATGTACCTAATGAAACAAGGTTACTTTCAAGTGAAATACAAATTTATTAAACCATTCATTTGTTAGTTAATTAACTAAGAAAAATGGAAATCAATTAAATTTTAATTACTTAATATATAATATTATTGATAATTTCATGATTTTTAAAACCTATTATTTATTGACATGTGTTATTACCTACACTAAGTTAAAAACCTAGCCTAGGTAGGTAGGTAGGCCACATAATCAACCTAGGCACTTATTCTAGAGAATTCAATAGGAGAATATTCGGTCAACATACCATTGTTGACCACACACAACACCACCCATGAGGTTTGATCCTTTGATAATGGAGGTAAACACCTTTACCATCAAGCCACCCCATTTGTTGTGATAATATGTTACATTACATTCTATTTATCAAATACTTCATTTTAAACATTACAAAAATATAAACTTTGAAAATTCATATCTTTTTGAAATTTTATTCAAATGAAATGATTTGAGTTTACTTTTTAAAAAATTCAATAATGTACATAATTACATTTATTTCCTTTTGAAAGTTTAAAATCATTTGAACAAAAAAAAAGTTGAATATCATTATTCAATAACATTTCAATGACCATTCTTTTGATTTTTTTTAAAATTGGATTTTTTTTGTTGATATAATAATACTACCTATGTTAAACTACTTTAAATTATTATATGATTATTTTTCATTAATTTAATTATTTCACCCTACATTATTTACGATTATTTATGGCCATTTTCAATTACTTTTGGTTATTTTTGGCTATTTCACCCTAGGCTAATGTTGGTTATTCTAAGTTACTTTTGGCTATTTTAACTTATTTCACCTTAGGCTATTTTCAACTATTGTAATTTTTTTGGCTATTCTATGTTATTTTTGGCTATTATAAATTATTTCAATTTAAACTACTTACAACTATTATAAGTTAATTCTGGCTATTGAAAGTTATTTCACCTTATGTTATTATTGGAAATTATAGATTATTATAGGCAATTTCACCTTAAGTTAATTTTATCTATTATAAATCATTTCACCCTAGATTATTTTTGGCAATCCTAAGCAATTTTAATATATGGTTATTGGTTGTTCTTTTATTAGTGCTATTGGTGGTTATTATTGGATATTAGTACTTATTCTATTTGTGGCTATTAATGTTTTTAGTGGTTATTTATTATTAGTTATTGGTGATTATACTATTAATGGCCATTAATAGTTATTCTATTGGTGGCTATTCTATTAATGGCTATTGGTGATTATTATACTAATGACTATTGGTGACTATTCTATTAATGGTTATTAGTGGCTATTCTATTAATGGCTATTGGTTGTTATTTTATAAATGACTATTAGTTGTACTTATTCTATAAATGATTATTAGTGGCCACTCTATTAATGGTTATTGTTGGATATTTTATTGATGGATATTGGTGTTTATTAATGGTTATTATATTAATGGCTATTGGTGGTTATTTTATTGGTGGATATTGGTGTTTATTAATGGTTCTTATATTAATGGTTATTGGTGATTACTCCGTTGTAAGCCATTGGTGGTTATTTTATTGGTGGTTATTGATGGTTATTTTATTGATGGTTATTATATTATAAGTTATTGTTGATTATTATATGTTATATTACAACTATTGGTGATTATTGTATTATAAATTATTATTTGATATTCTATGTTATAATATCATAAGTTATTGGTAGTTATTATATTGTAGGGTATTTTAAATTATTTTTCATAGGTTATTATTTTTTATTCTGAGTTATTTTAATTTTAAGTCATTATATTTTGTTTTAGATTATTTTAAGTTATTATACTTAGGATGAAATAATTTATAATAACATAAAGTAGAATGACCTTGAATAATTTAAAGTATAACTTAAAATAACATGTATTAATTTGAAATAACATAACCCAAGATATAATTTAAAATTAGTTGAATAATTTAATTTAGAATAACTTAAAAGCTTATAATAAGTTAGTTAAAATACCTTAAGGTAAAATAACACATAATAGTTTAGGGTACAATGATGTACAATAACTTATAATAACATAAAATATAAATTAAAATAACTAAATTAGCTTAAAATAATATAGGGTATATCATAAAGTAACATAGATAGAATATTTTTAAAAACATAGAAATATACCTATTTACTATAGTAAATTGTAATAGTGAATTATGTTAACTAATAATGAAACATGATGTTTACATAGTGATAATATAGTGAAATAACTTTCAACAGGGTGAAATCAATAAAATGTAATGAAGTTATTTCACTTTTAAGGTCCCACAGTGATTTAAGTTAATAAATTGCACCCCATTTTGGTAGTAGTGAAACTTAACTCCATCATAAACATATGGCCAAATATTCAATTCATCCTTATTGACAAAATATCCATGGTACTTGCACTTCACTTGCCACAATACACTTAAAATTATAAAAAATAAAATCTAATATTTTACCATTTGGGGGAATCAACATAATGTTCATGGGAGATTTTTTATAATTTCCACCAATCAATGACACACCATTATATTCAATAAACATAAAATCGATTTTTACATTCACACAATTAACATAGAAAAAAGTCATGGTTAAAAGCCTTTGGGAGAATTACATTCGACCAAATAGTATTATCCTAACAAAGCAAATGACACAAAACAAAGACAATCAATATGCTACCCTTTTAGAAAACCTTCGAACTAAATATATTCTAAAATTAGATTTTGATGTACTAAAGACCCATTTTCTATCTAATTTAAATGTCAACTTATTTGATGATCCATGGAGGAAAACAACTTTTATAGTTCATCATAACAAATTACGAAATGCCATAAACCATTACATGATAGATATCCATTCAAAAACATCAAAACAAAAATGTTACATTATTGTTCCAACTAACACATACAAAAAAGGTCCAATATGTAATGATATCAAATACATCATAAGACAAACAATGTTCACAAGTAAAACTCAATGTTTAGCACCTTTCCTTAAAATCTATGAAGGAATGAAATTCATTATTACTAAAATTTTATATCCTAAACTTTGAATTGTAAATAGAAACATTAGATACATTGAAAATATATCCTTCATAGATTCAGAATGGATATAGAAAGAAGTTACAATGCATCCCCCCATAAATGTTTTAATCAATTTTAATGATTTCATTGAAAAGAACATAAAATTGCAATACATAAAACTAGAAGGTCTCCCTAAAAATGTCATACCAATAATACTCATATCAAGGAATTTCCAATATCACCATCACATATTGGAATCAAACACCTCCAAAACATTCACAATCAATAGATATCAATTGCCAATTGCCCCAACTTTTTGTCTCATAGACTTCAAACCACAATGACAGACATTTGACAACTTAATCATAGACCTTCGGCAACCACCTAACAATGTGTGTTTAAATATGCACAACATATACGTAACTTATCACGTCTATGATCAATAAATGGACTCATAATCCTACAAAATATTATTGTGCAAGACATATGCAAAGTTAACTTAAAAAAAAGACCCCTAGAAATGTTAGAACCTATTTCGAAACATAATATAATAAAAAAATCCAAAATAATAATCCATTGAGATCCTACAAAGAAAAAAACATTTAATTATGATTGGTGATTCAAATGATGAGAATATTAACAACAATATCATCAATTATTGGCATGAAGAATTCCAATTAATTAAAAATGGTGAGAATATTTTTTTGAGTCCAAATGGATGGTTGAATGATCAACATTTAGTAGCTGCAATGCAAATATTGTATGTTCAAAAATTATAATTGTTAGGATACCAACAACACAACACGTAATCATAAAAACTATACATAAATACTAACCAATTGTCTTCAACATATTTTCATAAATAATAATCATTGGATCTTAGTCAAAACATACACATCCACACTAAACCTACACTGCACAATATATGATTCAAACATACCAACAATGAAAAAATTACCAAACAACACCATTCAATTATTAATTAACATCATAAATGTAAAACACTTACTATATTCATATGCAAATGTTATGTAATGACTAAATAGTTCATCTTGCGGACTTTTCACAATAGCATATGCAACTGATATAGCATTTGAACTAAACCCCCCAAAAAAAATTTGTAATGTGCCACAAATGCGATCACATTTACATAACAACATAAACAATAAAACTATATCTCCATTCCCCAAATACTCACATTCAAACACAATACAAAAAAAAAATGGTAAATCATCACTGGTAGTGCATAACAACACATGGCCCAAATTATTTAAAATATAATTATTGTTGTTATTTTGAAATAATTTGGGATGTTCAATTCAAATGTTTGGATGATCTCATATTATGACACATGGCCCAATGTAAATATGCCAAATGGTTGGTCATCTTAATATTAGGTTGGTAAGTATGTAAATGGGTGCCCACAAACCTAGGTTACATACATATCTACTTATTTAGGTAAATATATAGGTAGTAGGTTCTACCTTCCAAGGTTAAATACCTACTCATATAGGTAGAATAGGTACATAGGTCGACATAGGTAAGTAGGTCAAACTAGGTACCTACCTAATTAGGTAAATAAGTAGGTAAAAGGGGTAGGTAGTTTAAAATTCTGCATAATTTTTATTTATTTATAGTTAAGCCTTTTGATTGGCTCATCCCACATGCACAAATTTTTTAATGTTGAAATTGGATGACCACACCCCTTGTTTATATAGTGTTCAAAATAGGAATGTAGAACAAATAATATGGCATAAGTTTTGAAGTTGTAATTTATTTAAAAACTAAACTACAATTCCAAAACTTTCCTCATGCCCTTTGTTTTTAGTTTTAAATTTTTTAAACAATATAATTATTTAAGTATATGGCTGATTAAATAATTAGATAATCATTTAATTAATAATGATTACATTTAACATATATTTAAAACATAAATTATAAATTGTAAATGTTAAGTATTCATTATCACCTACTTAAATAACTAATAATTTCTTAGAATTTAACTAATTAGCTATCCAATTACTCACATGTGATCAATAGATAACTCATAAAAAAAAAAAAAAAATTACTTTTAAAAATCTGATCCAATTCTAGATAATGTAATTAATGAAAATTTTAATTTAATTACTATTGTAACAAAATATAATAAACATTGTAGATATTTATTTTCAGATTATAAATAATGAATAAAAAATTTATATTAAAAAAAAGTTCCTAAGTATTTATTTTATAATTAATATTAAATGAATTATAGTAATTACTATATAATTAGATTTTTTAATGTAAAATTTTCTATCAATCAACTAAATGTTTTTGTTCTATTGGTCATTATTAAATATGATAATCTATTGAACATACATTCTAACTATTGTAAAATTATTATAAATATATTTATCATAGATAAGTAGTTGCAGAATTTATTTGTTTTTTCTATATTGTTGTATAATAATTCCTGCAATTAATTTCATTACAATAATTATTTTAACTACATTATATTTTTTCCAAAAAAAAATTCAGATTTAAAGTTATAAATTATAGATTGTGAATAATTATGTTCAATTAGAAAATAATTATGCATATACTATAAATAATTCTTAACTAAAGTAATTAGAGTAATTTTAAAGTAATGTAACATTAATTACAGTAATTGATTTCCATAATTTTAAGAATATGAATTATGTAATATACAAATCCATGTTATCACAATTTAGTGTAAAAATAATTATTAAAAATAATAATTTATAGTTATTTAGAAAAATGATTTATTATAGACAAGTAGTTACAAGAAATAAATATTTAATATAATATATTACAAACCATGTAGTTATGGTCATTACATTAATTATTTTAATTAAATTATAGATTATGAAGAATTAAGATCAGTTATAAATCAATTATGCAAGTATTGTAATTCTAACTTACTAATAAATTAAGTAATTATAATGATTACACAATAATTTTATGTTATTGTAGAATAATAATGATCAATATAGAATTTTATGTTGATATATTAACAATTTAATATTTACTATAAAAACTAAAATAATGAGTAATACATAGAATTATTTACTTTGTCTAATTTCTAAAAATACAGTAATTATATCAACTTTGCTCACTATTTTAATATTATTTTAAAACTTTGAAATAAAATCTTAATTATAGGGCATAACTTCTCAATTATGGATATATATATATAATTAAAATTTAAGTATTGTAAATAGCATAGTTACTTTTCATGACTAGGAAATATCAATTTATTATAATTAATTTTGAATGTGTAGTAAAATTATTCTAAAACTTTATGATGTAGTAACAATTATATATTGTAATTACATAACTAAATAATCTAGTGTATTGGGATATGATCCTAAAAATTATAAATATTTTATTAATTCATTTAATTATAGTGGGAAATTTTTTATTTTAAAAAATATTTCAGAATTAAAATGATAATTAATTAAGCTGAATTATAAATTATGTGCCTATTATAATTAATGTATAAGTAAACTAATCAAAATGATTTTATAATAATTATACATTAATTACAATAATGTTATTGTGATTCAAAAAATATAAATAAATATTTTAATTAATGTATAACTACTATGATTACAATTTTTTTTCAATAATTGTACTTTATTTACAATATATATTTTGGAATTGCTAGAATTTTTTGATGATTGAAAAATTAACAATAGTTTGTGTACAAGTGTAACCTACATATAACTTTAATACACCAAACAATATATATAACCCATATTATACACATGTACATCTTAATATATTTTCATATATTAATGAGTAGATTACACCATTGTAAACCCATACACCTTTAAATACACATAATACACATTGAACATTAAGAGGGTTATGATTCATTTGGACACATTTGCAACTAATTGTACATAAATGAGTCTTCTTGGATGAAAACATATTAAAAATTGTTCAAATGAAAGAATGAAGAAAACATTAGTCGTAAGTTAGTTGGAACATAATTGCAAACATGACCAAATCCAAAAACTAGTTGTAGAAATAATGAACATTAATTGCAAGTGGCAAATAATCATAAGGAGTCACAAATTGATTGGTTAAAGATACCTAGTTTTCTTCTAATGATTTCATTTTTTATTTTTATTTTCATTAGACATATTTGCATACTAATGTGGGCTTGTGGAACAACAAATTTGCTCCAAACCTCCCAGTCCTTTTCAACTAGAGTCCAACATCAAAGACATCAACTATTTAAATTTTAAACCCACTAGATTTCACACAATTAGGTTGTCTGTTGGGAACATCAAATCTTTTCAACAAAATCAAGTGAAGGATCCCCTAAAGGCCACATCACCCAATTGCAAGGTTCGATTGTATGTTCTACAAATCAAGAACCAAAGGAACATGAAGCATTAACTCCATCTTGGATGCGAAAGAAAGATCTTGTGAGGAAGGTGTTGGACATGCTTGATGGGGAATTGCCACAATTGGGGGTTAGTGTAAAAGATAATAGAAATTCCTTGTCTAGAATGTTTGAAAAAGAATGTACTACAACAACAAGCATGCACAGTAAAAGGTAAAAAGGTTGGATTTTCCAATCATGATGAACGAAAAATTGAATCTCAAATAAGGAAGTTGTAAAAGTCAAAAAACAAATTTCCACAACAAAGAAAGAAAGAAAAACTATTCTGGGGGTGAAAACTTGCACAAAATTGAACAAAAAATTATATTTATGAGGAGGTAATTTTGTCCATCCATCTATGCATGTTAATTTCATACACACCCTTTTGGTAATATATGAGTTTATGTTTGATTGAAATTGTGATTTAACATCTTCTTGTATTTGTGATTTTGCATATTTATGAGCAAGCAAAATTGGTAGCATTGATGTGATCCCCACATTACATACAAGGGATTTGTTGAAGTAGGGGTTTAGATTTTTAGACTCTTTCCATTGGGTGAAAGTTCTTTTGATTTTTTTTACTACACAATTTTTAAAAACATACAAATGTCTTATTTTATATGTGTATGACACATGCTAAACAACTACTTTATATCCCATGTTGTGCATGCAAACTTATATTACTAGACATAATTGTTGTGTGCATCACATTTGTTCAATACAAACATATTCAAGTTGTCAATGTACCATTAGTGAAAATTTACAAGGAAATTGGCATGTTTCAACATGAAGTTTTGGACATTAAACTCCATATGGGTCAAAACACACTCAAAGGAGCCACAAAGGCTGTTGAATGTCAAATTTGTCATAAAAAATTAAAGATTGTTTTTTTTGCCAATTGAAACTAGGGTAATCATGGCACATGATTTTTCTTAACACACATGAATGTAAAGAAACTCAAATTAAAAATCCATTTGATCCAATTTTAGGTTTTGGTTTAGTTAAAAACTTTTGAAAGTGAATTTTTTGTCATTAAAAAAAGACATTTTACAAAGAGCTTTCAAAAGACTCATATAATAAAAAGTAAGTTGATGGTTAAAATATATGAGATGATAATAACCTATTAGTCACATTAAAAAAAAAATCACAATTTTAAAAATGTGGAATTCTAAAACTTCAAACATTCAAAGTATAAACACTTAAAAATTTAGAATTTCAAAACTTCAAGAGTGCTTTACCACAAGTAAATGGGGTATAATGTACATGATGTATTGAAAAAAGTTTTAGTTTATATTACATTAAATTCAACTTGAAAAATTAATTTTTTTTGGTATGATTTCAAATTATCATCATTTTTCAAAATGAAACATAGAATTTGCAAGGAACTTGGACATTTTTACAAATTCATATTTATTAAAAAATGATTAAATTATTTTTTTGACTTATTGGGGAAATTCTAATCATTTTTCATAAGAAGTTGCAAAAGAAATCATTCAAAAATTCATTCCTATGAAAAAGTTATTTTGAGGAAAAATGACATGCAATATTAATGTAAAGTGACACCTGTGGCTCCTTTGAATGCATTTTGACCCATAAGGGCTACATGCAATGTGTGGAGTTTGCCATTATGTTGTTTATATTATGATCTAACACACATGTGAGAAAAGTTAAAACTAAATTGCCCTAGTAATTTAGTGAATAAATAGAGAGGAATATGCTTAAAAAATCAACCATATTTGGCCAAAGTTGAAATCCATTGATTTGATTGACCTTTTAAGGTTTTTGAAAGTGATTATTATGTGCATTTCTACACCACAACACATACAATACATAAAATGTGGGGTTTGATTTTGGCATTTGCAAGAGAAGATGTTTGAGACCAAGTGGAAATTGTTGTGGTTGTAGTGTTAGAGGGACTTCATTAGTTATAACTCTCATGTATGTGCCACATTTTTTCAACTGGATGCTTACTTTTATTAATTATGTTTATCCCATAAAACCAATAGATCCATGCTATTGACATGGAACCAAGTCTTGGTGATTGTCATTGTGTTTTATGATAGTTGCACAAATATTCATGAGGTTTTGATATTCTATATCTCAATAGTATTGCAACTTTAATAATGGTGACATGATTGGATTGTGTTTCAAGTTGACATATTGCATGTACACAAGAATCAAGATAATGGCAAAGTGGTATGCACAATTCTCCATCACACCTTTTTTTTGTGCTTCTTTGGAATAATTTTTTTCTCAACAAATCTAACAATATGGTTCTCGTTATAATTTGGTTGTTTGCATTTATTTCAGAAATATATATAAAGTGATCAATTTTTTTTAAAAAATGTCATTCCTCAAGTTTTCCCTTTACATCTTGTGAGTTAATGGGATTTACAACAACATTGATTTGTAGTGACAAAATTGATACCTTCATTACAAACAAGGTAATATTAAATTTAATTTGGTTGCATGAACTTTTCTTTTGAAGATCTCCAAAAGATTTTTGGGGCTAAATTTAGCTTTGTCATATTGAAGTTGTAGATTCACGTGAAATTTTTAATATTACATTTGTATCCTTCCCAAAGTTGTATTAGATTTTACATGACTATTGCATGAACATTAAACTTTAATCATATATTGTATCTACATCTTGACATATCATTGGTTTGTCATTTGTATGCACATTGTAAACAATTAATGGTGATGTGCACATACGTTTAAAAGGGAGTGACATAGATAATTATAGAACTTTATGTTCTTCATATACGAACTCTGAGGGCTTGGTCCATACAATGATTGAATTGAAAAGGTGTGCATTGGGTTTTGCATCCATTATTTAACTTGTCTAAGAATTATGCCATCAATTGTTCAAGACTCCTCCAAATAATAAACTAGACACCAAATGTAGGTGGTTCAAAAACCCTTGTGATCATTGTAATTTTTCAATTTTTTTCCCTCTTACATATTGTTGTAGGCTTTAACTACTATTGTAGATTTTCTTTTGATTGTGTAAAAAAATTGGAACTATTTTTTATGTTTAAAATAAAAACATCCACTATGTATGGCAAGAAATGGAGAACTATAAAGTAACATACCAATAAAGCTACAATTATTTTTGTAAAATCTTGCTTGAATTAATGAAAGTGGGGTTCCCTTCAACTTTCCTATCTTTGTTTAATCCTTGTCAAAACTCTTCTTTCATATGCAGTTTTTGAAAGGTTACTCCCCATTATTATGAAATGTGTTATGCATGGTATTGTAAAGCTTTAGATTGCATTGTTCTTGAGACACTCTATGTGGCATTTATGAGGTTATTGTGATGCAAATCAGGTTTTGAAAATTAGGAAATTAATTTAGTGCTCATGGACTTTTGATAAATCATTCCAACCATATTATAAATGTTTAATTATAAATTTCAACTTTTTACACTACATGATTTTTTACCATTTCATATCTTTGTTGTTTGATTTTTTTTACACCTCTAGGACTACATAAGTGTTTAACAAGAATAATGAGGCATATTCACAATCAAGGCACCACTTTTTGACCACATGATTCAAGGACTTTGTTTTTGTTATCTTCCAAATATAGAATCTAAATGGAATAAATCACTATGAGAAATCACATCCGTTGAAACCACACTACCTTGCAACTAAAACTCAAAAAAAAACTCATATACAATTATTATGCAACTATTCCTTGGGTATTATAACTACTATGCAACTATCCATGTAAAAATACGGTGTATTAATAAATAAATTGTCATGTTAGAAAACAATTAGTTGTATTATAGTTGCAAATGGGTTGAAAATGGATCTTCTATACGATAATTTATATACATCATACATACATATGTAGTCAACCATGTTTGATTTTTCAAAGAGTTACATTGTAGTTGCATGTGGCAACTATTTAGAGCTATTATAAATGTGTCACTAGCTAAAATAATAACTATGTTACAACTAATGTACAATGTACATACATACGATCATGCCATGTGTCCACATTTCCACCACCAATTATGGGATACATTTGCAACTAATTTTCGATTATGATTCCCATTGATACAATTAGTATGGCCACTAGTGCGCCACTACTAAAGTACTATTGTTCAACTATATTATGACTATAATATAACTACTTACAATTTAATAAAGATATATATTCATTAGTTATTTAAATATTCATCATATGTGTTTCATTTTGAGTGATTTAAAATGTTATGAGAGCATTACATCAAGTTTTAGAAATTATCTTTGAAGTGCAATGAAAATGAGTAATGAAAAAATAACAAGAAGATAAATAAGTTTTCCAACTTGCAAAACACATTTTTTTTTCCTTTTTTTTTTCTTTGAACCCCTCCTACTTTCAAACCTCATAACTTTCTTATTTATTATTCATTTAACACAATTTAAAGTGTTATAGGGGTGCCACCTAAAGTTCTACAAATCATTTTTGAACTTTAATAACAATAAAGCAACATACAAGGAATTTTGTTAGTGTTTGAGAACCGATATTTGTAGCATTTGGTGGTTTGTTTTTTTGAGTTACTGACCCCCTTTACTTTGAGGGGCCATAACTTTCTCAATTTTATTCTATTTTTGATGATTTTTGGTGTACTAGATGCACCAATATGAGGGGTTTAATTTTTGTTTAAACACCAAAAACAATGGAGCCCTCCCCTTGGATCTAGCCTACCTTGAGTGTTTAAGTGTTATAGTTCTAACTCAATTTGCAATTAATGGACAACTAAAAGATTTAACCCATATGCTTTGTTTTCAAATCTCATGTTACAAACCATATAAAGAATGCTTGTTCTTTTATGTTTTCACATTAAAATACATGTGTCATTTTGGGATGAGCTTACAAAAGCTTAACCCAAAGGCAAAACATAAAATAAAAAATAAAATTTCATGGCTATTCTTTAGTGCATTTAGTTTTATGATTTCCTACCTACTTACCTACCTAGGTAAGCAAATAGGTTTTACTTTTGTACCTACCTATGTAAGTAGGTAGGTTTTAAGACCTACCAACCTACTTACCTATGGTTATGTACGACCTACCTAGCTATTAAAAAAATTATTTATTTATTTTATTATTTTCAAAATATAATTAATATGCCATGTGGCAGTTTTTTTTATTGTGCCACGTGTCATAATCTCAAACATCATTAACAATCATAATGGACGATGGAGATTAATATTTCAAAAAAAATTCATGTCCAAATTTTTCATAATGCCAAATGTTAGATTTTAATAGATGGATGACAATTAATGATGTCAGCATGACTTCATGTGTGTAGTTATAATGGAATTGCATAGTAATTGAAAACAAGTTGTTTTAACTAAATTTCAATTGAGTTACAATGAGTTGCACCATATATATGGTGAGTTGGAACTCTGCAACTCATGCAACTTGTTCGTTAACACTCACAATGTATAAATATAATGAATTGCAAATGTCTTCTACAAATCAAAAATTGAGTTACAAGGTTAGTTGCAAAACATCCCTTTTTTTTCAGAATGAATTTAAGTGAAAGATATTAGATAATTCAAATTATGATAATTATAATGATGGTGGTGATTTTTCATATGTGTATGTAATTGCATAAATATTTTGGTAAAAAACCAAAAATGCAAAAATGAATACATAAGGTTTTATATATAATTTAACATATTTTCTTACATGAAAGTTTTTTGCACATTTTGTTGACACTTGGGGCCACAAATTCTAAGTCTAGTGAAATACAAAAAATCAACCAAATGGAAAAAAAAAGGAATCATTTTTCTTGTTGCCCTTTTAGAATGTATTCTATAGCCTTCAAAATTCTTATATTGTATATTATTTAATCAAATGCATTATATGAACATTACCAAACATAGATGTATGCATTACTTATCCATGAAAGAAAATTGAAATCAATTGCATTGTATAATACATTCTCTTTGATTCCTTTAAGATGAAAATTGTAATTGAAACAATGATTAAAATTACTTAAAAGGACTCCAAAGGACATTTATATTACATCCAATTTATTTTAAACTTTTTCTACTAGATTAACATGACATCATTCTAGTTATAGTCATATATCAATCCCTTATAATCATGAAATAATAAATGTAATAAAAATCCAAAATAATTCGTTGTAGTCCTTTTTTCATTAGACCATCCTTTTGGGTATCCTGATTATGATATGCCCACTGTGTTCATTCCAACACATATAAAGATGCAAAACACCTTAGCGCATGCAAAAAAATTAGCTTGTGTTTAATGTTTAAGTATGTTGAACCACAGAAAAAATACAACTTCTAGGTTCAAATTTATCTACTTGAACATTTCTTCATTTGCAAAATCAAGAATGTAATAGTTCATTTTCTTTAACTATTCTTGAAAGTTTGATAATTGAAATGGGGTGGATGTAAAAAGGCAATCATTCATATCCATAAAAGATCAAACTTGATCATTGCTTGCAATTATGTTGGCATTAAATATGTTATTTCAGTTAAGATTGTCACCATGCCCATGCATCCGTCACAATGCAATGGATGCATTTGGATGCAAACACATCCTTGTGCCACATTAGTATAGGGTCAACCTAGGTCAAAAAAAAGTTGGGTTGCCTAAAAACTAATTAGAAGTGATTGAAAATAACATCATTTAGTCATTGTAAACCTTCTAGTGATTAAAACAAAAAATTCAATAGCCAACATTTAGTCACAACAATTAGTGATCAAAATTTTTTAGTCGTTTAGTCTAGTGACCAAAGGTGACCAAAAATTTTGGGTCACCCAAGTTGGCGACCAAATGTTTTGGGCAATCAAAAAAAAAATTAATCATTAGATCAATGACCATTGTCCATCAAATTAACAACCAAAAGCAATTGAAAATTGTTGGTCGTCCAAATTGGTGATTGAATTTTTCAAGCATTATTTGAAAACATTTAGGCAATGACCAAATGTTTTGGGCAACAATTAAAAAGATTTTAGTTGTTGGATCAATGGGCATTGTCAATTTAACGACTAAATTTTTTTGGGTAATTCCCAAAATTTTCCCCAAACATATCAAAAACTTTTCAATTGTTAATTATGGTGACCAAAAGTTGGCGATTGAAATTTTTTGGTCACCCAATTTAGTGACAAGAAATTTAAAATCTGGTTGCCAATCATGTGGCAATTGATTTCATTTTTGGTTGCCACACATTATGGGGTAGCTTGGGTGTAATGATTTTGATAAACGCTATGAACATATTAAGATGGACATCAACGTGATGCTTGATGCAAAATGGCTACATCATGTTAGTTTTTTCAACCTTGTTTTCAATGCAAATTTCTAATAAAATTATGGACATAAAGAATGTTTAAACCATTATAATGATCTTAGCATAAAAGAAAAAATGGTTTATTCTAAAAAATAGGAACTAGTTTGGAACAAATTTGTTTCATGTAACTTTAATGTTGCAAGATTTAATAAAAATTGTAGTAAGCATGTATATGCATAAATAATATCTTATAAGTAAAAAAAATTGACAATGCACAACCGTAACTTAGTGGTCTTGACTCTAGAAAAAAGAGACCAAAACAAAAAGTGTTCCAACATTGCAATATAGGTAATAACATGTTTGAACAAAACCAAAGTCATGAATTTTGAATTCTACAAAAGATGCAAAACATTTGACAAATATCAGAGAAAATAGGTCTATTAAGATGTGTAACTTTAGTTCTTTAATCACAAATCTGAATCTAAAGTTGCTAAAGTTTGCATGATACTAAACAATGAATAATTTGGTAATGAATAAACAAGGTCATTGCCAAAAACTCTATGGTTCAAAGGAAGCATTGGAAACTTTATGCCATATGGCTTTAACATGGGAGACATGCAAGAAAACTATTGGGCTATTTTTGAAAAACACATAATTAGCCTCACTTAAACCCCATCTTTTATAATATTTGCCTACCACAACAATGTCACTTGTAAGGAATTCTATCTTCCACTGACATGTGGATGCCTCTTTCATTATATGTACTAGTTGTGCACACATACCAAGATAGAAATCCACACCTTTGTCATTTCCTCCTTCCGCATTCATTGCAAAGTTATCACTAAGCTTTAAGTAATTGGCCAATTATTCACTACATCCACCCAATTGGTCCCATTTGACATCTTCATATGTAACAACTTCAATGGCAGAATGAACAAAGCTTGTATTTTTGGAGTTCAAAAGCTCTACATACCAACCTTTAGTCCATGCCAAATTCACACAATTTGTGAAGTTGGAATCCAAAAAGAAAAAAACAACAAAAATAAGCCAATTCTTTCTTAAGCAATTTATTAACATTTCCAATGCTAACAAATTTCACAAAGTGGATATCTTGAGTTCCCTTAATTGAATCATAGGTGTAGGTAGTTTGTTACTCAATATTTAAAGTTTTTACATGCCAAAAAAATGAGTAATTGCCTTTCTCTCCCAAGAGTATGATGATTCAAGTTGTGAAAATAAACACTTCATATAAAATTAACCACATTTTTTGCATTTTACAACTTTGGGCTAGATGCAACTAGTTGCGTTGTTTAATAAATCATTTGAAGATAGCTTTGGCACCATGATGAGGCCCCTTGCCATGTCTTGTGCCAAAAAATGTCTAAAATAAGGTGCAAATAGTCGTCAAATATGGATATTTATTTATAAAAAACCATGGCGTTTTGCTCTTAAATTGAAAAGAACATCCATCAAACCAAATCCAATGTTGATTTGGTCAAAAACATGCTTTGGAAATGTAAAAGCTAAAGTGTTGAACAAAGTAACTATCATAGGACTTATCATTAAATATATAAAAATGGTATTTCATTGATACTCATGATTCTTCATCATTTGGGTTTGGGTTTGGATTTCACTCTAAGGTTATGTGTTCTAGAATTGTGACATGATAATTATGGTCGTGCATATTTTGCACTTCATTTTGGATCTTGAATGTGTAATTTTCAGCAAAATCAACCATAGAAACAATGATGTCACTAGGGAAATGTTACAAACACTTTTTTAATTGGTTGTGTTGCTAACAAGATATAAAGTCCTTGAGCTTGCACTAATAAAAAAATGAGGTGCAATTCATTTGAAATCACTATTGGGGCCTTGAAAGTGAAACAAGTTCACCCAAGCCTAAATCCTAATGCACCATAGGTGAATTGGATTAATGTTTAGTGCACCGATTTGACTTTGTAATGCATTTAATCCACCATGACTAAATTCTGTTAGTATGTAATGAACCTATTTCATTTAATGGTTCATCCAATCCATTCATAATTGAATTGGACCACCATGTAATGAATCCATTTTTGGGTGCTCTTCCTCACATGCCTTATTCATTGAACCTAATTCATTTTGGACTATTTTCCATGTGTTTTTCTAAACATTCCAAACTTATTAAATATATGGTACCTTTTATATGGGGAAATTAACTTCAACAAGGTATTTTGACCTTAAAATCTTTTCTAACACAACATTGGAATAATGCACATTACACATCCTCATATACACATTGTTGTCCTAGTATAGAAAGAGAAGGATCACAAATTCAACCACAATGGGGCAAAAGACATGCTTATTTCCAATGACCACCATATTTAATTATTGGATTAATGTCCATTTAACTTGATTGTAAAAAAAATTAGATATAAAATTCTAGTCAAATTTGAAGTTAATAGAAAAACTAAAAAAGGAAAAAATGAAGGAGAAGGAAGGAAAAAAATGACAAGACCTTTGTCAATAACAATGGATGAATGCTAGATTCCAAAAAGAAAGAAAAAATGTTCACCACACACGTGTGACCCACTATAACCTGCTGTGGATTGTTTGATGATATAGTAGGTGCATATTTTCTTGCTAATGAAGTGATAGCCTTTGTGAGAAGGGGAGATAAATATAGGACCAAATTGTTTAGCTTCACCACTAATGGAGCTTTTGAATTGAAGCTTTGAACAACTATTATCCTCCTTTCTCAATTTTAAAAACTCAAAATATTACTATAAGAAAAGGCAAGACAAGAAACAAGACATTGGATCCTTAGTTTCATGTTTAAACATGACAAATAATTCTACTTTTATACAACAACCAAAATAACTTGGGACTTAGGAACATTTCAAGTAAAAGTGGACATAAGCATGAGTTGTTGATCTTTAGTTAGAGATACAAAAATGCACATAAATTTTTGCTAGTACCAACAAAAGGAAAATAACCATCACATTAATTAATTCCCACAATTTTTTTTTTTAATCACACATCATTTAACAAATCATCCAACAAAACTTAATAGCAATGCGTTAACATCCTTGAGTAAAAATTGGTCCTTTTACTATTAGTTCATGTGCTAAAAGATATTTTCATAAGTACAAAACCTTCTCCAAACTTACCAATTCTTGAGACAATCCTTAAACCCACTATTATTTGATTGGATCTTAACATCAATCAATTAGTGATTGTTGGTACATGTCAATATCAAACATAATCCAATGTATTAGGTTTTTTTCATGACAATAATGGGGAAGAACTATACAAAAGATGACAAAAGGCCCAAGCAACAAAATTCATGGCAAATATGATTTGAAGCAATTTTGTAAAGCCACATGATGTATAACCTAGAGACAGTCACATTCATTCAATAATTATGTGATGTACATTCTAATTCTCTTTCAATTAGATCCCAACATCTTTGTTTGCAAAATGTGTCATATTGGGCCAATTATTCTTTCACAATGATCCCACCAAACTTTGAATCCATTATTGTTAATTGCTAACATCTCTTGTTATCACATCACATTGTTTATGACCAACAAAAAAAACATATGAATACACTAAAGGCATTTACATAAGTACCTAGGCTTAAAGGTCAGTGAGCATATTTGCCATTTCTTGTAGGTCATAATCAAAATTGTAAGTTGCTTCAACCTAGGATACTTGGGTAGCTACTTGTTCCAATGCTGTTACACCAACCTCATCACCTTGAACTTGGCCATCTACATGGAACCCTTGGTCACTTGTGGACTATTGTGCAACCAATTTTTCTTTCGAAGCATGCAACCCTAAAAGAAGGTTTTCAACTTCATGTATCATTCTATAAGCTTGAGGTTCCTTTTGGATTATGACTTTCCATTTTGGATTCATTGTGCCATGTATAAATACCTACCCTCCCAACAATCAAATGAAAATAACCATTGGTTTACAATTGTTCATTACATTTCAATAAATAAAAGTTTAATTGGAAAAAAAAAACAAACCTACATATCAAAATTCTAAAAATGCAATGTTGTTCGAGGTTTTTAGTTGCTAGGTACAAGTCTACATATTTTGTAATTTTTTTTTCATTTATATATTTAACCATCATTGTGTAACTCCATATATAAAGGCTAACTAAAGTTTTAGACTCTATATCTAGTTTATTGGCATAAACACACTAAGCCCCCAAAATTATAGTCACAAGTATAATATTTTTTCAATTATTTTTTTTTGGCAAAGTATAGACATCACATTAAATTGAAATTGAATCTAATCAATTATTAAAAAAAGTCAACAAACAATGGAAAAATTGAATGTATGGAGTGTATTTGTGACAAAATAATTCTTGTCACAAAGTGTGAAAAAATTGCATATATATATTTCAAACTAAGGTTGTGAGTGGAATTCTTGGGTGATTTTTTTTATGGTGTATGATATTGATATACATGAATTAAATCTAGTACCATTTAGAGATTTACAGTTTTTGGATGAAATTTTATTCAAAAAAAGTTCGTTTTTTGCATTTCGAAACAATAAATGCATACTAATTTTATTTTTTTTAAGGAAAAAAACCACTACCATATGAAAGAAAAGGAGATTTTATAAATGGACATTGCATTTTTTTTCAATTTTCTTTTGCTTGGTAATATTTCATGAACCATAAACATGAGGCCCTATGGCCGTTGAAAAATTGTAAGTTATATATTGTATGTACATTAATTTTATCCAATCCTTTTCATCAAACCATTGGATCAAGATTAATTTTTGACACAAAGTGAGCTTTGAGTTCAAAAATGTTATGCAAATTTAAGGTTTTTGCTTGTGTTTAGGATAACCAAAGAATACAATCAATATTTTAGCTTATTATATACTATAATACTCGTTATACATCACCTTTTTTGGTGAAAAATTGTTAACCCTTAGTGTGCTTTCACCCTTATAGGTATAAAAATTATTACATTCTTTTTTAGTTGTTCACATTGTTTTTACATTTTCATATTCATGATAGTTGTTTGACTCCCAAAAAAACTCTTGGATTTGGTAATGTTGCAAGATAAATCATTTGAATTAAGACTTAGGAAATTAAATTATTTTACTTGAGACAATGTTGATGGGAAAACATATGGTTGTGAATTATCTGTTAGCAAGCCAAAATTCATATTGGTCTTGTTGAATGGTTTGCACCCCTCATAAATGATGGGATCCAAGATGTTCAAAACAAAATCTGCTTCATGGTGGCATAGGAAAGAACCCAAATCTCCTTCAAGACTCCCACATATCTTAAGGTGGCCATAACTACATTACGATCTTGTGTAGAAAAATGGCTCCCTTGGATGAAAATAGAAGCAATTCCACTATCATTGGTAGTGTGGCAATCATTTGTTTCATCTTCCACGCGATAATGATTGCCATACGCCCACATCGACGCATATGACAAAACAATTTTAAATGGAGGTTGGGACAAACATATGATGTCTTCATCAATGATTTCATTATAATCTAGGGCCCTTCAAACATACTCTTGCAACCATTGACCAAATGTGGGAACCTCCATGGCCAAATTCTATTAGCTTCATAAGTTACCTAAAACTCAATTCACTAGTAGAAATTAGCAAAAATGTAACCACTCCATTTACGACTACATGAAATTTGTAGTTGTTTGCAACTAGATTTGGGAATATTTGCAACTACAAGACCAAATTTCAACTATTTTGGTCATTTTCACAACTATGATGCAACTATTAGAAAATTTCATCCTATTGGTTGGATCAATTTTACATTTATTTTCATCCATTAATACGTTGATATGTCCCATTAGTCGCAATAGTCACCAAATTAGTTGCATCTTAAAGGTATTATACAATGACATACGGGTGTATTTTAATGTATGTACTAAAATTATATATATATATAAAATATGCATACATATGTATATTGTTCATATAATGAATCTCAAAATTAATATTTGAACTTTGAATTTTTTATTCAAATCTGAAAATTGTTATCTCAATTGTTTAAAAAATTAATTGAATGTCACATTTTTGATTTGATTATGATATTTTTAATTTAAATTAAAAAAGGCTTATTTGATCTAAAAATTGCTATTTGAATTGTAAATTAATATTTTTGAATCCAAAAATTAGTATTTCAATTCAGAAAATTATTAATTGATTATAAAAATGGACATTTTAATTTTGAATATTTTTATATGAATAGGAAAATTTATATTTCAACTCTGAAATTTTTTCATTTAAATTTTAAATAATCATTTGATTTGAACCTAAACTTTCAATTCCAAATTATTATTTCGGATTCTCAAAATTAATACTTCAAGTCTGAAAATTATTAATTGAGTCTAAAAATGGACATTTCGATTTTGAATATTGTTATTTGAATCTGAAAATTGACATTTCAATTCTGGAAATTTTTATTTAAATTCAAAAAACTTATTTGATCTAAAAATTGATATTTGAATTCTAAATTATTATTTTCTAATCTAAAAATTAGTATTTCAATTCAAAACAAATTATTGAATCTAAAAATGGACACTTTGATTTTAAATATTTTAATTTGAACTTGAAATTTGATATTTGAATTCTGAAGTTTTAAATTAAATTTTTAAGAAATTATTTGACTTGAAAGTTGAAATTTGAATTCGAAATTTTTAGTTTGGATTCTCGAAATTAATATTTCAATTCAGAAAATTATTAATTGAGTCTTAAATGGACATTTTAATTTTGATATTTATTATTTGAATCTGAAAATTGACATTTCAATTTTGAAATTTGTTATTTAACTTTAGAAAACTTATTTGATCTCAAAATTGATATTTGAATTCTGAATTACTATTTTGGAATCTTAAATTCATATTTTAATTCAAAAAGATATTCATTGACTTTTAAGGGTTTTTTCTATTAATGTCATCCATAATAAATCACTTTTATCAATAATTATAAATGATTATGTTTATTAAATCTAAGTTACACCAAATAACTATTGTTATAACATAGATTTGTATGTTATATAGTTTATATTCTTATATTAGAAGAAATTAATTAATTAATGTGACATTACTTTAAAATCAGATAAGAATTAATTAGTATGTGCATAATTATTTTCTAATTGAACATAATTATTCACATTCTGTAATTTATAACTTCAAACCTGAATTAAAAATTTGGAAAAATTATATTGTAGTCTAAATAATTATTTTATTGATTTTAATTTCACGAATTATTATATATTATTATAAAAAAACAATTATGTGATTAATCATCTATGATAAATATTTTACAGTAATTATGAAAATTAATGTTATGTTTAACAATTTATTTTATTTAAAATTTATAATTACCAAGAGAAAAAAATTACTTGACCTAGAATAATTTTTACAACAATAAATGTAATTAGTTGAATAATAGTTTAAAAAAATCCATGTAAGAATTTACTTTCTAATAACAATTGTTAAGTCCTTATTTATAATTTTAATATATATATTTAAAATGGTTAAAATTTAAATTATAGTCATTAAATTAGTTTTACATCAATTATATTATATATAATTTGATCAGATTCTAAAAAGGAATAAAATAATTTTAAATATTTTAGTTATTTAATTATTTATGAGTTATGTATTAATAACTTGTGAGTTAACAAACTAGATAGCTAATTTGTTAAATATTAAAAAGTTATTGCTTATTTAAGTAATTGATAATGAATAATGAATATTTGCAGTGTATAATTTATAATTTAAATATATGTATTAATCATTATTAATTAAATGATTATCTAATTATCTAGTACTTGAATTGTTTATAAATCTAAAAATTAAGAAAGTAAGGCATGAATAAAATTTTGGAATTATAACTTAATTTGTGAAAAAGTTGCAACTTCAAAACTTATCCCATATTATTTGTTCTTCATTTCTATTTTAAACATTATATAAACAAAGGGGTGTGGTCATCCAATTTCACTTAAAAAAATTTGTGCACATGGGATGAATTAATCAAAAGGGAGTGTGGGGGTTCATTCTTTCACACTCTTTCACACTCCCGGGAGCATGAAATGTGATTCTTGGCTTTTACATTTGGCTCGCACATTCACAAGCTTTTGCCTTGGTCGCAAGCCCAAGGCTAGGGTTGCAACAATAGCCACCAAAATAGAAATG
>Ga0209208_10001309_pt1 | contig 34802 bp, 18 predicted proteins | sample S1TSphfallax_3_FD_187694 | JGI IMG/M metagenome (GOLD analysis project Ga0209208, IMG submission 187694) | Host-associated microbial communities from peat moss isolated from Minnesota, USA - S1T2_Fd - Sphagnum fallax MG (SPAdes) (version 2) | ecosystem: Host-associated > Plants > Peat moss >...
ACTAATGAGTCAAAAAATGTCAATAAAAAAAAAACCATATTTTAGACCATTAGATTTCTAGATCAATCATTACCATTCATAAATGTGTCATTACATGGTAAAAAAAGATTGGGTAAAAAATATAAATAAGGGTGATGTTATGACAAAATTTTGGTACACCTTAAAAAATTTGGACCTTAATGTTGGTCTAGTATCAAACTTTTGAAATATTAATCTAGTATTGGTATATGGTGGATGATATTTTGATACTATATGCATAATTGTATCAAAATATTTTTCCAAATTGTATATGAATATTGTCGCAACTCTAGCCTTGGGCTCGTGACCAAGGCAAGGGCTTGCAAGGTTGGGGGCCAAAAGGAAGCCTAGGAGTGAAGGAAAGTGTGAAGGAATGAACCTTCACATTCCCAAGGGCACTTCCATTTTGGGAGTTTGGAGTCTTGGTGGACTCTCGAATATTCAAAGAGCGATTATAGGGGTCAAAACCCAATGGATTGAAACTTTTTTTATATCATTTGAAACGTAGATGTCTAAAATGGGCTCACATGATCCATTTGGACACTTAAAACACAAGTTATGGCCAAAAGAAAGGTTGGGAGTCAAATTGGCAGTTTGATTCTTGACCACTAAAAGTCAGGAATCGATCCGATTTCCTTACGTGCAGGTGGCATGCGAAATATCGTTGAAAACCTTTGGATGAGAGCTACAACTTTGCTTCAAACTTCATTTCAATCAGAGGTTTGCACACAAAGTTATACAGCCCCAAAATCATGGGAGTCCCAACTTTGGGAATTTCGGGACTCCCATTTGGGAGTCTCGAGACAAAATGCCATTTGGATGTGGAGAGGCACAAAATATACTATAAGGGGGAAGGTGGTGGCTTCCCCCAAGTCCAGGCTATGGTGAGTCTTGTGAGTCTGAATTTGCCCATGGTTAGTCCTAGCACCAAAAGTGCTTCAACTATGCACTAATCAACTTGTTGTTTGGTTTGTGTAGGTCTGTGTGAGTGATTAAGTGCTTATCATTCTTCCTAGTCCCATCCCAGAGCTCTAGCACGCCCTTCTTCCCTTAAGATGTTGCGAGCTAGGGAGTGTGTCCCCAACTCCTTGTTTTTCTGTTGTTTTCACTTCAGACTCACATTTGAATCTATCAAGGAGCTTGGGAACGTGTCAAATATGGTATATGTAACTAAAGGATATGAAATGGTTACATGGAATGGTATCAACATGACTATGGTGAATTTTGATCTAGTAGTAGGAATATAAAATAATTTTGGTATTAATCATTCGTCCCATCTAAATGATGCATTTTTTGATGTCATGCATTGTTATACAAACACAAGTTATACATAAGAGACATCATTAGCCACTAAAATGTTAACATGTTTCATATTCATTTGTAATTTTCAAAATTATTGCATGTGTAAAAACATAACTCATACTTGCTCAAGGTGACCCAAAAATTTGACAAAAACAAGTTGTACACAAGAAACATGATCAACCGTTGAAGGGTTCAAACACATTTTAATGATCATAGTCACCCCCAAAACTCCAAATCTACAACATAATCATTTTTGCAATTGAAATTAACATAATTCAAAATAGTATTAAATTGAAAAGAAAATCAAAAAGTATAAAACAACATATGGTTTTCAAAATCAAAGTAGATTCTCTCCTAGCTTTAGTCTAAGCTTTCCAAAAAAAAACTACAACATACATTTAATGATTCAAAATGAAAATCCTTCAAAAGATATTTCTCATTATAAACCAATTCAAATTGCACTTTGTTGTCCTAATTGTCCAACACCATTATACCCTAACAATGATAGCAAAATTCTACCATTAACAATACCCAAAAAGTGCCAAGCAAAGAAGACAACATAAAAAAAATGTTTATTGTTATCTTTTCAACATTGTAATGGTGATCACTAATCTCATACCATTGTAAGTCATACAAATTTAATGATACAATGAAAACTCAATTTTCACCAAAGATGTTGGCTTGTTTAATTGATGTTTCAACTTTGCACAAGGAATCAAATCAATGTTAAGGGCTAAAAGGGAAGGGCTTACTACACATCAATGGTTTAGACACTTGGACACTTTCATTAAGAGAGGCACTAAAACTTTCCAATCATACTTTTCTACAATAACTATAGTTATTATATTTTTACTTGCATATTCCATGACACATTTCAAAAGCTTTTAAAATGAAAATATAGTTGGAGGGCACATATATTGTGTGTATTAAGGTTGAAGGTGATTGTAAATGATATGAAAAAAATCCCTTCAACTTGCATTCTAACATACTAGTTTTCTAACTTTTAGTCAAATCCTTCACAACAATTGCTTGAGTTCAATATCCAACCCATAATTTAGTACAAATTTGAAAAATATTATTTCAAATAAAACATCTAAAACTAAAATCCAATACCCCTTAACTACAACAAGTGCTACCAAAAAAAAAGAAAACTACAATGGTGCACAAAACACAATAAAGGTCAATGTATGTAAAGCAAGGGTGTTCAAATTAGGGCCTTAACATAAATTATAATCTTGTTGGTGAGTTCACATTTAGCCAACAAAAATTCAATTGGTTGACCATTGTTGCTCCTTGGAAGTGTTGAAAACTTTCAATAATCCTTTTGCAATGTGACAAGGCATTCAATTAGTGCTAATAAAATTGATCACAAACACAAATGTTTCAAATCTAGTTTTAAATATCTAGAGGTGAAAAGTGGTAATGGATGTTCCACATTATGTAATGGATGGGAGCACATATCATTCCATCACCTTACCTAACATAGTTAAAATTGTTTTTGGACAAGTTCATTTTATGGTATGGAAACCTCATTCTATTAGTTGTTGCATCACAAGATACCACAACCAAGGATTTTTAACGAGTCACATTGGTAAGTACTTTTTAACACTGAAAAAAATTAGATCCTTCATGAATTGTTTTAAATCAAAACCATTAGGCTTGCAAGGGTTATTATGTCTAAAAAATAATACAATGATCGGAATAACAAGTGCTATCTTCCTCTTTCTTCCATTTTTGTTGAACATTTCCAACTTCATCAACTATCTTCATTTGCTCTTTGTAGTTCAAATTGTAGGGTGGAAACGTGTTCATCACCAATATGTTTTTCATGTTCAATGTGATGTTGTGTAAAGGATTGTAAAACAGTCACTTTCCTTGATCAAGTCTTGTTGTTGTTGGAAGATGCCTAACTTCTTGGGTGGCACATTATGGACTTCATACTTTGGAATAACTTGGATATGGATGTCCACAAAAGGATTATTGAACACAAAGAAAGCCCTAAAAGGTGTAATTTGATTATGATGATGTTAGATATTTTGATTCTTTAGCACCTTGAAAAATTGTACATTCCAAAAAAAACTTCATGATTAATAGCAAGCTAGACTCAATTTGTGTAGTATTTATGATTTGTGGCTTTTCATAATGTCTAAAAATTATTGCATTAAGTCATTTGTCACATGAATGTTGGTAAGTTTTGTTTCCTTCTCCCTATTAATCTGTACAAAATCATAATTTGGAATGTACTAAAATCCTTAAGACACAAAATTGAAAGCCTAATCCCTTTTGAAGGTTGTGAACATCAAAAATTTCAATCCATGCATATGCTTGTAGTGACCATCATGGCAACAAGAAAGATCCATAACAATAAGACTAATAATCATTTATAATAATTAGAGAAACAACAGTGCAACTTGACATACTCTCTACAAAAGTTATTTGCAAAATATATGACATGGATTGAAAAAAAAAAAAAAAAAAATGCCTTGAAGTTTCAAGCTTGAAGTGTAAAATTTGAAAATTAAAACGCAAATTTTGAGTTAAAAATTTAAGGCTTACATAATACATAAGCATATGTTGCGTTTGATATTGATAACAATCACATCACATTGTCATCAAAGGAGAAGCATGGGCACCAATTTGAATAAAAAGGTACCATAAGTGAAAGTGTCACCATATCTTTCACAAAATGTTGCAAAGATTGATAATCCACACTAAAAAAAGGAGAAAGGATTGAAGGAGGGCAAAATGTGCACAAATAATTGGTATTGATTATGAGCTTAGTATGTAAATCCTCATAGTAGACTAATATGATATTCAACTATTTTTTTGAGAAACTACAATAGGGTATAATTGCATCAAGAGGAACATCTCATAATTTGGTATCACCTAGCTAGTATGCTATTTAATACCATTGTTGATATCAATATTGATACCAAGGATTGGCTATATACTTGCCCAACATTGGTAGTGCCCATTGTAGTAAGAGTCATACAACCTATTTTTCCTCCCTTGTGCCTTGTAGATTTAGCTAAATCAATAGTGGAAAAGTTTAATGAGAGGACATCGATAAATAAAGAGAGAAAATCAATGGATTAGAAGGTCTTTTTAGTTGAGAGAAGGGATGAAATACATGATATTTGAGAACACAGATGACTTTTTATTCACAACCCTATCCATTATTCTAGAATGGTGTTGGATCTTGAACGGAGAAGGAAAGGGGAGGAAAGAGGTAGAGAAGTAATGAAAGGAGTCTGGTATGGTGAGAAACAAGTTTTACCTACCTAAAAACAAATCATAACTAGGCTAGAATTGTTTAAAATATTTACAACAAATTACAAATAGAAATATGTAAGCAGAATTTTCAGATCTTCATAGTTGCAAAAGAAATGGCCATGTAATAGTGGACTTCTTACAATTTTGAAAATACTTGAACCCCAAAAATTAGCTATTCAAATCCTTAGTCATGTGAATGTAGCATCTGCCTGCAAGAGGACTAGGAGTGCTTTCAATTTTATACCTAGCAATGTTAGGCGAATTAGACTAAATGCTGATAGATCAGTAGATTTAGTTTCTGCATTCAATAATTAACAATTGAAAGAAAAAAGGTTTGAGATATAAAGCACAAAATTCCAAAAATTGCATATATGATGAGGAGGATCGACATAAGAGTCAAATTCTTACATCGTCACAGGTGCATTCACACTTGGTGTTAGGGACTCTAGTGTTGAGTCCCTTAACATCATGCTAGTCATTTAGGACTTGAACCTACTTATCATGAAGATTTTATGTTAAGCTCACATTCACTTAACATGAAGTCGTCACATATTTAACATTGTAATCCACCTGGGATGCCACCTAGATTTTTGTTCAACATCGACTTAACAACAAGTGTGAACACATCACACCTTCATGAATGTAAAACATAATTTGTAGAGTGGCTAAATGATGTGTAGGGTAAAGGAGCAGGCCGTTCCCAAAAGAAGTAAAAAAATGACTTGAGGCATTGTTGAAAGATGGAACACCTGCTCCAGCAACTAAGTGTTTCATCGAAGTTTTTTCTCTCTTTAACACGACCCACAAATACACTAGAATGAATTTTCTGCCTAGTGCTTTCCCAGGAGGATTGATTGACTTGAGAGTCCAAATCTTATTCACAAGTAAGTTTTATGATACAAGAATTTTTCATACTCAAGACCTACTCTAAAGTTTTCTCTTTTCTGAGGGTAGGTGGTGATTTTTCAATACGGACGTTTTTTTTGCCGTTTTTTTTTTTATAGCCTACCTACACATTTGGTTACGAATACGGTATCTCCGAACGTACATACGTACATGATTGAAGCTCTCTCCCTCTCGCCCTTGAAGCTCGACTCGACTTTGAAGCTTCCCGGCCGCGCTGAAGATGTTCTGCGCTGCGGAGCCTCCCGAATGTCCAGACGATTGCCTCAAGCACTTGCAGAAGAATACTACAGATTGTGAAGTATATTTTATTGAGGTAAATAGAGAGAGAGATGGAAAGATTCGGTCAGAGATCAGCAATTCTAATGATGGACCGATCATCACTACTCGGAATGATATTAGGTTACAAAACACCTAAGTCCAGCAGCACATGAGGGCCGCGGGAGGGAGAAACTGTCCCAAGTGCTCCACCGCTAGCAGCTAGACAGTACTTCCAGCTGCGCCGCTTCGGAAGCTTAAAGTGCCACTTCTGAACGAACTCAAAGCTTTGTAGGGACCAGCTCGCAGGACGAACTGATGGTAAGCTGCAGCAATTGCAGCTCCCAATAGTGGACCTACCCAGAAAATCCACTACACATGAAGAGCCAACAACAAAAACTCAAAATTAGCCCGATCGATTGATCGATCCATGCATCAGCAGGGATCAACAAATAAAATAAATATCCAGCAGAATGAATTTTTGTTAATTTTATTTGTTCGGAAGATATAACGGTGTTCAAAGAAGACGACATGATTTCAGAGCAGCACAGAGTTTGCTGGCACTGACATGCTGGTGCCAGTCGTGGTTGTAAATAACTTGAGCTCCGAAACTGCGAGCAGGGTTGATGCCTGTGCCGTCAATGGGAATGGTCGCCAGATGAACCATGAAGACCGCAAACCCGATAGGCAATGGAGCTAGCACCTGCTCAGCATTGATCATCATGAACACAATACAAAGAATGAGCCACAAACGGATGACAGAAATCACACAATTTCGGAAACTCATGTTATTGCAGGTCTTGACCTGCATCGCATCGATCCTGGCAGGCATGAAAAACAGCTTACTGGAACATGAGAGTCACGGGCATTGCGCTTGGGGTCCGTTGCAGAGAACACAGTGTACACCAGGACGAATGTTCCAATAATCTCAGCACCAAGTGCGGTGCCGATACTGTATCCAGGGTGAACGAAATTAGCACCCCCGCCATAGTTTTCGAAGAACGACCGCTGAAAGCCCTTCACAAGCCCTACACCACAGATTGCTCCCAAGCACTGTGCTATCATGTAGGCGAGTGCACGTGGTAGAGACACTTTCCGTGCAAGAAACAGACCGAAGGTGACTGCTGGATTGATGTGCCCACCTGCAGCTAGTCCTGGTCGAATTAGCAACTTTCCATGATTCTCTAGGAGCTGATCACATCTAGATCAAGAACAGCAATCGAGTAGGAGCCTGATGAAAGCTGCAGTAGTACTGGAGATTAACTTTCGGTTGTTTGTTTGTTTGTTCGTTTTTCCATACCTGAGATACCAGCAGTGCAATATACGAGCACGAAGATCATGCCTCCAAACGCCCAGGCAATGCCCAACAGCCCGACTCCACTACAAGCCGCGTTGCGGCTTGCCCCGATAACAGTAGCGGTGCCGATGTAAAGAAACAACAGCGTAGCTACAAACTCGGCAGTGACTGCTCGGTAGAAGGACCACCGCCCGAGCTCAGCCAAATCCACCAGCGGAGACGGAGCCGGATCATAGTAGTCCTTCACTGCAGGGAACCCGGGATCCTGCACCGCCTCCTTCACCATTGAATCAGCTTCAAATTTGCAATGTTAATTACGAAAGTAATTTTGGGAAGCTGAAGAGCTGGGTGAGATGTCTGGTGAGGTCGAAGAATAGAGAGCGAATGGCTCGAGCATTTGAAGATGTGCGTGGGGGAAGGGAAGGAGAGAACTATGGCGATTGGGGTGGGTTTTTTTTTGAAGGGCCAATTTTCGCCTAATGAAGATTTTTTTTTTCCAAATTGGCGACAATTTAGTGTATTTAAAGTTTTTAGTCGCCAAAATCTAATGTTCTATTTTTTTTAAAAAGGCCAGATTCTATCCTAAGTTGCAGCAGCCAGCCAAAGGTATTTGAACGCTGGTAGGCTAGGTTTTTATTTACTTTCGTTTTTTTTTAATCACCAAATCTGGCTAAATCGTCTTACGTTTGTATTATCGTCACTTCAGCTAGGCTACATCACAAAATTTGAAAAAAGAAAAAGAAAAAAAAAGAAAGCCCCTGGTGGCGATGGAGGCGGCGCTCAACTTTCAAGGCCGGTGCAATTCCCTATGCCACGATGCACAGCTACGGGACCTGCAGGCCACGAACTTCGTACTGGGCAGAGTGGGTGGGATCTGGGCCAAGCTCCTTCGGCTCCACTAAGTAGAAGTGTCTCGTAGTAGCCACAGGAGGAACTGCTTTAGCCGTCTTGTCTTTACGCTGAAATGGTTCAACTTCCCACCAGGGGTTTTTGACGGCACGCCTGTTGATGTATAGATAATCCCATTCCTCCCTCCGTCCCTCCCTACCCCAGAGGTAAATTTGACTACCTACCCAGCCAGTCACTGAGCAGCGGTGATTTTTATTTTATTTTTCGTCAAGAAATTTCGTCGTTTTCTCCTGCAACCGAAAAATTGGGGAAATTTTTGGAAATTAAGTGCTTTTTTTTTAGTTTACATTCGAGTAATTTTTGCAAATTATTTGTTGGGCTATATTGGTTTAGGATTATTTTTTAAAAACCCTAAACCCTTTTCGCCAGCACTGAGGATTGAGCAACAGTGATTTTTTATTTTTCTTCAAGAGAATTTGTCGATTTTCCTGCCACCAAAAAGTTTGGAATTTGTGTGTTTTCCTTAGTGTGTATAGCCGACTAATTTTGAGATTTATCACAGAAATTTTCGTCAATTGTTTTTATATCACAAAATTGCACAAAACACCCTGCTGAGTCTGAGAGCCTAGATGTTTTGCTTTTTCTTTGGTGACGAATTTTCACAAAAGTTAGTCCTCAAAAAAAATATTAAGTAATATTTTGTCACAAATTCCCTGTTTTTAAAGAAAATTTTGGCAAATTTCCGAATTGTTTTTGAGGAGAAAATTCTGTCACATTTCAACATGGGTTTTAGTTTTAGGGCAGTTTTTTTTTGGGGGGCCAGGGTTTCTACAATTTAGTCCCTTTTTTTTATAATCGTGTCCCAATTAATGCTAAATTTTTTTTGAGATGATTGCCAACCATGCAACATCACAAATTACTGCTAACAAGGTTTGGCAAGAATTCAGTAGTACCCATAAAAGCAAAAAACAGCTTCCCCAGTGATTTTTTTGGTATTGAATTTCCATGATTTGTTTGGTATTGAATTTTCATGATTTTGCAATTTTGGGAAAAATGTATTCTTTTAGTGTAAAATGTGTTTTTCCATCCAAAAATGCTAAATTTTTGAAATTAAAAAAAATTGGGGAAAAAAATGTAGAGGTCTCTCTACCTGTAAGTTGCCTCCCATAAGAATTGGTTCCTGGACAAACTTTTGAGTTCTTTTTCTCTTAATCGCTTTGGGACGATCACTACCAACGGCCATGGACACACCGCATAGCCCCTGGGGGCTTGCAACCCACAAAAGCAAGTTGCCTCCAAAGGCAATCAGTGAACATGGACAACTTTTGGGTTTTGTTTTGTCTGGATTGCTTTGGGATGATCTTATGGACACAAGCACCACCCTTCCTTCCCCACACGCTAGTTGCCTCCAAAAATAATTGATTAATGGACAAATCTTGAGTTTTTTTTGTCTAAATTGCTTTGAGACAATCACCACACCTGTGGACACAAACGCCGCCCCCTCATCCCCCAAGTTGACTCCAGAAACAGTAGTTTCCATGTACAATTATGAAGGCTATGTTCTCTTGATTAGGTATTTTAGAGTTATCTGTACAGTCCAGTCCCTCTTTCATGCCTACTTGGTCCCCTGCTTTTATATTCACGCACCCTTGTCTTCTTTGATTTTTACCCGCAAAGTCCCACAAAGTCATGCCTTTTTCAAAACTCAGCATGAAAGTCATAAAGTGAGGACCAACAACAATTTTGTTTTCAAATAATAGGCTGCCTAACTTGAGTGTATGTGCTACTTGGGTTTGTTAAATTGTAGGTTTGTAGGATTATAGGCCTGAGGTTTTAGGGTTTTAAGTTTAGGGTTAGAGTTTCAAGGTTGAGGTTTTAAGGGTCTAGGACTGAAGTTTAGGACCGGGCTTTGTCTCCGAAAGTTTCATCATGAATGACTCATAGGAAGTCATACTTGCAAGCGGGTGGTGGGCCGTGGCTGGCTGAAAGAAATTTGGCCAGCTGCTGATCAACAGCGTCTCAGACTCAACTGGGGGGCCTGTCAATTGGGACTCATCTTACTTGTTTGGATACCTTAGGGACATTGGGTGAACCACCAGATCATCCTTCCTCAGAATATAACTTAGGGCAACTTTAGATGAGGGTCCAAGGTCCAAGGACAAATAAATTCAAGTAATTTTATTGGTCACAAGTTTTAAATTGGTCCCAAGGCCCTTAGAGGAGGGTCCAAGACCAAAAAGGGAAAATCAATTGGTTCAGACCAAAAGACAGTGCCAAAAGGAGAGCCCGTGATTTGGAGAACCAAAAATCAGGCTAGGGACCAAGGTACCATCCAACTGAAAGATTCAATTTGCTTCAAATCAGTCCAAATTGGTTCCTAGGAAATTGGACCCTGGACCCTCAGTCTAAAGTGGGCCTAAGACCCTTCTTCTTCCATGGTCCTTTCTCAGTAGGAATTTAAAATCAAAGAATGTCTTAAGTTTCGATATGCACAGGTAGAAATGTAAATAGGTAGGATGTTCTTAGGAAGGGCTATTAGTCCAGGCCAAAAATAGTGGCTATGTAATATTGGCTTATGCTCACTATTGTAATCAGGGGTCCATTTTTACTGGCTTCAAGCCTTGCCCCAGCACTTTTGCCTCTGGAAGAAGTGCTGAATTATTGAAGCCCGTCTCAAAAATATACCTTGTTTAATTCGGCCAAAGTGAACCAGCACCCACCAATGCACCATCCACAGGATGCTCATTATTACTCAATTGTGGATGAACCTCAACTGAGTTTATATTAAGAAATAGGTCACATATATAGGTAGGTAGGTAGGAAAATAGGTAACTACTAACTAAGTAGATGGTTTATACATAGGTAAGTGCTGTTTTTATTACCTACCTCCTAACAACCTACTTGTAAGTGGGTTGTTAGTAAATGGGTAGTGTAAAAAAGCAACTGAGCTAACCACCATGGTTAACTAGTGAACATTTTGTTTATTTTTGTGATGAAGATAAGAGTGTGTCTTGATGTAGGGTCCTCCCAGACACCTTTCCAACCCCCGCCCCCTAACAAATAAATGAAAAATATGATAAGGAAAGAGCTGATCAGTCCACAGATCACAGATCAGATGATGGAATCTTCTAGTTCCAGAAGCCAGAAAGGAAGTTTTTTTACTGAAGGCCCCAGGAGTTTGGATCTTATAAATTAGGTCTCATTCAAGGGTTCATAGTAATGGGACATACTACCTGCTTTTCATATTGCAAGGCACCTTTTAAGTTTTCATACTAGGCTACTTATAGTTTTGTTTAGGAAAGGTGGAGACAAACAGGTTTGTGTCTTTATTAAAGAGCTGTAGAAGGCACTTTAGTTGAAGGTTTAAAAGGGGGGGGGGCGGTGATAGTCCATGATCAAGAAATACCAAATTGAAGTGACATTTACATGACATCATTTTGAAAGGAAAAATCAATTGGTTCAGACCAAAAGAGAGGGCTCAAAAGGGAGTTCATGATTTGGGGAACCAAGATGCAAGCTAAGGTCTAAAGCAGCCCTCTACATTGATTTTTTTTTTTTCCTTGGTTGTTTTTCACTATTTTCTGCTGTCGTCTTCTTCACTTTAAAAGTTGAGTAAGAATCGAAGATTGAATTTTCATGAGAGATGTATACTCACTTCTTCAGTTTAGTTGGAAAACCCTCTTTCTACATAGCCAAAGGTGTGATTGACCATTTGCAATTCTTCCTTCTTTTCATTTCTTCATTAAAATCTGCATCAAATGAGATTTTAAAAATCAGCACACTTTCTTCACATAGAAGTACTCCATCATGATGCGTATGCATGCGGAGATTGCTTGCTTTTCTGAGCGATAGTGAGTACTAAAAATTGGTCAGTGTACAGTGAGAGACTATGTGTAGGATTAAGTCCCAAGCTGGGGCATTCCTAAAATAAGAGGCCCCACACTTTGGTAATGTACCCCACCCATGGGACTTACACATCATTGAGCATGAAGTGAACATCATAATGAACTCAAACATGCATAGGTCATGAGGAATAGGAGAGGAACATTCATACACCTACTGTTAGCCTACTCCTTAAAGAGTGGGAGAGATCTCACACCTATAAATAGGCATCCTTTCTTAAGGAGTAGGCCAAAGATCTTTGCTCTCTTTGAGGAATGATATTCATGGGTGTAAGGTGCCCTTCAAATAGACCAAGAGATTTCTCCTTGTGCCTTACTTAAATGTCACCACTTGGACCAATCATTATGGCCAACCAATCAAAGGTCATTGCATTTGTGTAGAGAGTTACATGCCCAAAGTGATTTTCACACTATCTGAATGTGATACTTCAAAAACAATCGTGCACAGGCCGGGCAACCCAACATCATAGAACATGCAGGTTGTGGTGTGTTAAAAATTGGGCACTTGCTAATGAAGTTTGAGAAATGATTGAATGCAATTGACAACCAGCCTCACTAGTGAAAGAAGCAAGATGCTAAACACCCACAATGAGCATTGTTTGACACAACAAGTGGCTGATGGTGCTTGGCCTTGCACAATGTCACTTGGGGGAGAGAAGAAGAAAGCTACTTACATTGCAATTTGCCTAATTGAACAGCCAAATCTCCTAAGCAAAAACTTGAGCAGATTTTTTTAGTGTATCTAGAGAGCACCTTACCTGGTGTAAAACTCTGCGAGTGTTACATGCTCATAAAGCTTGCCATCCTTTTTTCACAAGGTTTTTAAATGAAAGAATGCAAATGATTCTTACATCATGTGAGGCCCTCAGGACAGGCTTTACCAGATTCGGGTTCTAGTGCAAATCCACCTTGTAGGGCCCTTATTATGGTAAAGCCCGCTCCCTCAGGCTTTACCCTGAACATAAAGTCCTGTAGACAGGAACATAATCAGCATTGTTCTGTCGGGAATCCACCTTAAGTTATTCAGTGTTGCACATCAGTCAAAGGCACCTCACCTGTATTGACTGGAATATGAATCAAATGATTTTACCCAAATATTGGCAAGACATCGGACATATATATCAGGTGGCACAATCCACACGAGAAAAAATCCACTCTAAGCTAATGTTCATTAGAAACCTAGATGATTGCAATTGAGCAAAAACAGATTAGCGAATTAGCTTAAGTGCACATCTTTGAAAGGCCACAATTGCAGTTGCCCATAGATGATAAGTGGTCAGGAAACATTTTCTGTTGAGTTTCAGTTAAATCTAATCTCTCCCAACCCTGATATAAAAACATACGCAAGCCCAGGTCTTTTAATTCATAATTTCCAGCAACTGTACACACGAACAACATTTTATAATACACCAGCAGACTGGTCACTGAAGCAACCTGCAGCCCACTCTTTTGGACTACTACTACTATCTACATCTACTTTTAAAGACTTCCCAAAAGCTTTTTTAAGTGCTAGGTAGTTCCAAGTTTTAAAATGACAATTTTGATAAAGCTCACATACCAACCTTACACACTCAATTTTCCATTTGCAGCTACGAGTGGCTATTGTCAATATGACCTGAGGTTTCTGCACTTTTATTGTTCAGCTTTAGTCTTCTTTTTGCTTTCTTACTAATTCATGTTATACTTCTCTTTGGAAACAAAACCGTCCAAATGCATGCAGAATATGGTCTGAGGTCAATCTAGAAGTTGTGTGTGGTGGTGCATGATGGGGGCATGTGAAGTTTATTAATCTTTTGTGTTAGACAGACAGTAGAGCTTTATGAAGGGTTTAAAAAAACAGTTTTATCTTGTAGAAACTGTCTCGGCTGGGGGACCAGAACTTTTTCTCGTCAATAAGGATTACAGAAACTATCCTTAAATAAAAAATTATAGAAGAGTTGTTGAGAAGGAATGGTTTTTAATGAATTTTGTGATGTAGCCAACGTGATGAGCATCCCAAAAACAATAAGTATGCACTAATTGGTGGACAGGTTTCAACTTTGTAGACAAGTGTCAAAACTGTAGTCAGTAGACATGAATGTCATGACATTCTCCGGAAAAAAATATCTTCAAATTTTTTGGCGAATTTTTTGGTTCCGAAACAAGGCATTTAGGACAACAACTTCTGATTTCATTTGTACATTGTCACAGTGCAAGAGATCATGCCCTGAAAAAAAAACACATTGAGAAATAATATGAGTGTGCAACCAAACTTAGAGCAACTCTAGCAATGCACTGTATTTGTGACAGAACCTATCTATCTATGAAGGAAGGTAGTACTAGTGACTTTTGACTGGGCAATCAATTCCAGTCAATGTGTAACCAAACATTCATTGACGTTGTTGACAAACTAGAAACACTTCTTTTTCTTTTTGCCAGTCTCTTGATACCTTTGCTGCTGGTGAGCAAGTTTACAGGAGCAAACCCATTTTCACACCACAGAGGCATTTAGCTCGTCCAAAATTTGACACATATACCAAGGGTGATGGCTCATTGGTATAGTCCCTTTTGGGACCCCGAGAGCACAAAGGGTCCCAACCCAGTGGTGTGCAGGTGAGACTCGTGCCGAGCCCTCTGTCAATGAGCTTGACTTGGTGTGCCGATCGCTTGTTAGGTCAGGTCAGGTGTGCTGATGTGCTCATTGGCATACATGTCTTTCTATAGTTACTTTTATGAACGGAAAGCAAATGTGTACTTTGGAGGTCCTCTTACGATATATATCAAATAGGAAATAGTCATTTCTGAATGGAAATCAAATGTGTACTTAAGCACCGGGAGTTGTATATCCTCGATTGTGTTTGCTGAATGTGGATATTCTGTTGCACCATATCTATCAAAAGGAAACACAGAGAAAATAACTAAGCTCTCTCTAAAAGAGAAGGCACACAAGATTGGGTTGGAATTTGGAAAGGTGAATAACAATCTCCATTTCAATTGCATTTTGGCTATGGATACTAGCTACGTTTTGAAAATATGTTGATAAACTCATTATGCTAACCTCCAACATAGTTTCATGGTATGATTCCAAAAATTGCTCACTTCCAACCCCTTACTAATATTCCTATCATCAAAACAAGAGGCAACTTCACCTTACAAAGTTCACACATGCCAGCCCCAACCATATGAATTGTTTACATCTAATCACATGTCATAAGTAGCTTGGTATGGAAAGTTCTCAAGCATGAAGAACTTTTGTGCATACATAGCAACAAGAAGTTAAAAATGAGGATTCAAGTGGTTGCACAATTTGTTCTTCAAAAAAAAACTAAACTAAAACACCACTCATTGTCAATCAAATCAAGAATGTGAACCATGGCTTTCTCTGTCAACTTTAAGGATTTTGGAAAAGAGTGTGACAAAAATTGGGATGCATGGATCACCCACCACAATCATGCGAAGGTATTTACAAAGATCGAATTAGCCTTGTCAGTTGTAAGGATTGAAATTTTTGCCATGGCTTGTGTAACATTGGATTTCATTGTCATCTTGAAGAATCCATGCTAAACATCCAAATCCTATGTTGAACTAATGGAAGGAACAATGCAAGCATCCTTGGACTATCCACATGGACATGGGGGTGCAATAGAATTCTTTCAATACCTCCAAGTGTTGAAAAAATGTCATCTTGACATTTGCCTACAATCAATACTTAGGAAAAATAATCCCCATGGTATCCAAAACTAATTCAAGAAACAAACATCTAATTCTTATATTAATCCTTCAACTACCTTTGTCATTCAATAAACAAGACAAGTGTCAAACATATGTAGGCTTGCATCAAAAATTTAAAAAATGAAAAAGGTCTACCATACACCAAAAACTAGTTTTGCCATAAACGAAACAACTTCACAAACTAACCTATACCTATTACCAATTTTACCATAAAGTAAACAACAAATGAATCTAAGTGCATATGAAAAAAATCAACATAAGTAGTTCTACCATACACTATCAATCCTTAAATCCAAATGCATTGAAAATGGGTTAGGCACCTAGGTTTGCATTTAACATCCACCAATCGTATTACATGTGCAAATCTTGTTTTTGTAATAGGCAACATACTACTTATTGTTGGGTAGATTTCACCCTAATGATCCCATATATTTTCACCATTCACAAAATATGCAAGATGTGCAATGAAATTCATATTGTAGTCCATCACCCATTTCATATGGATTTGTTAATGGTCCCTTTGTAATAACCCACGAAAGGACCAAAATTCATCATCGCAAAAGGAAAAGGTGGTGTCACAATTTGATCCCAACATTGGAAGTACCAATTGTTCCTTGGTTTTCACAAGCATTGGTGGGATGTGTTCATGCACCAATTACTTGTAGTACGACATATTCCCTTCATGTGCATCGCAAATTGTACAATATTGGCCCATTCAACCAAGGGTCCTCGATTGCAAAAACATGGCACACACTTTTGTAATGAGCAATGTACCAATGCTTTTAGGAATCGCACTTGCACAATGCCATTGGTCTTGTATTGTTGTTTTGTTCCAAAAAACTTTGCATGGAATGAAGGTGACACAATTTTATGTTTCAATTTTTGTTAACCCATTTTAGCTTCATCTTTTGAGATTTTGATTTTTCCAACTTGTTCCATGATAAGTTAATAGCATACTCATTCTATAAATGTTTTTTCATCAATGTACATAATGCCATTATAAACATTGTACTAAACTATCCCCTTTTGAAAACAAAGGTTTTTGGAGATGTTCTCAAAGTTTCAAGTAGTTGAAACTAGATGGAAATTATACAGTCCATCATTTGTAGCTTGTTACATCAATGCATTCAACACCCCTTTGTTGAGGAAGAAAAAAACCCAAGCAGAAGTTGTGATGTTGTCATGGCTACAAACTTTTATTCACCTTGAACACCATAAATTGAATTCATCACTATGTGTTTTTTTCACTACAAGTCCCCTTTAGTGCTACTTCAATTGTGGAATCAATAGGTTCTATTCTGTTGTGCACAAACTCAAATGGAAGATTTGTATTCAGACCTTCATGGCCATAGTAATTACAAGCCACAATGATTTTTTACATAACATGGCAATTTTTTCCACACCCCTTTGGATAATAATGTGCCCCATATATTAAAATTTTAATTTTATCAAACAAGACTCAAATATATAATTATCATGTAATCTAATTAAGAGGAATATTCTTAAATTATTTGAAATTTTTAAATTTTTGCACCAAATGGGAGACTTTTCAATGCGTTTGACCTCTTATGTAACAATGCATAAACAACTTGTAAATGAAGTCATTAAAATCATAATTTGCAATGATGAGTCCATTTAGCAATCTCTAAAATTGATAAATATAATAAGTAATTCAGAATAAGGATATCCAAATCATTTCAAAATGGCGTGAAAGTTTTGGGGACTTTTAGGAGTGCCAAAATTATAGGAAAATAGTGAAGTCCATTACAACATGAATCTTGTGAAAGTTTTTTATAATACATTCACAAACATTATATCTTGGGATGTATTAAAGAACAACCATTGGTTACTTTTTGAAAAATATGATTTTTAAAACCTCAAACATGGGTATCTAACAATGTCACATTGTTGTCACGATCAAAATACATTATAGAAAAATATTATTAGGGACACCACTTGTGTCGAAAATTGGTCCACTCTAACTTGTAATTATTTGCCAATACAAATTGGTTCAAATCATTTGGAAAGACATTGTATGTCAATGGCTATTGACTACAACCTAATTCAAAACAAAACTACTATTCAAGTAAGATATATATTAGTGACTACAATTTACAAAAATAGAAACCACCAAGAAAACAAAAATATTAAAATAAAACAAAGCATTGTGTGACAACATTCAACATACGACCTAAATATGGTGGATTATAATAAAATTAGTGAATGGTAGTGGATGCACGTAATAACTTGCTCATGGTAGGGTTGGTATGGGCATTACATTCCATCTTGATAATTGAATGTATTTATGCCCCTTTGTGTTGGGATTTGGAATTTGGAAACTAACTTTGGAAATGACAAAAAATTCCATACCCACTATTTTAAGGTCTAGCCAACAACAAATGTTTCTTCTCTTTTTGTCTTCTTTTCTCCTTTGAAAAGCTTGGTTTCTTAGTTTTTAAATGGTTTATTTATAATAATTTCAATCTTAATACATTTAAGCATATACCAAAAATGTTTATGTATGACCTACCTAGCTACTATATATATATCCAAAATATAATTAATATGTCGTGTGGCAATTTTTTTTGTGCCACATGTCACAATTTGAAACCATCATTAATAATCATAATGAACGATGAAAATCAATATTTTGAAAAAAAAATGATGTCCAAAAATCTTCATAATGCCATGTGTTACAATTTAATAAATGGATGACAATCAATGATATCAACATGACATCATAGGTGTAGTTTTAATGGAGTTGCATAGTAGTTGAAAACAAATTGTTTTGATAGAATTGTAATTGAGTTGCAATGAATTGCACCATATATATGATGAGTTGCAAGTGTCCTCTGTAATTCAAAAATTGAATTGCAAGGCGAATTACAAAACACCCCTTTTTCTCATAATGTATGGGAACATACAAGGGAAAATAAAAAGGGTGGAGGGGGGGGGGGGAATATTCAAAATATGAAGCATCAATATTTTTTTTCATATAATTTATCTTAAACTTTAAAGGTTAATCCAACTCTTTGAGTACAACATTTAGTAATTTTTTAAAAATGTTCCTAAAGTTAAAATTTTAGAAATGCTTATTAAATTAACAATTTCCATCTCTTTTAGCATTATTTATATATTTTTCTCACATTTTCAAATTGAAGTTTACATTATAATTTAAAGATGTATTTAACTAATACAGTACATTCCATAAATCTAAAGCTTTTTCCATGGCCATGGGGTTCTAGAGCAATCATAAAACCCACATCTTTGCATGTACACATATCAATTTTGAAGTTAATCTAATGGAAATTACCTATAATTTTTTTTTGTTCCTTTGATAATTTTTTGTGTAAAGATATAATTGGTTTCACATACTTTCAAATAATCCTAAGGAATTACAAAATAACTAAATGATTCACCATGTGAAAATTTGGCATATATGACTACGTCATTTGTAGTCATTTAAGTCACATGTGACTCTATAATGGGTATTCAATGTGAACTTGCAGTTTTATCATTAATTATTTTTAGGGTCGCAATTACAAAGGATATTAATGATTTGGCCTCCATAATTATAGTCATTGTGAATGTAGTCGTGGAGGACACATTCAATGGTTAGAAAGACCAACTTGAGCCATTGGATTGGCTTAAGTTAATGTAAAATGACGAAAATTTTGACCACTAAAATGTTGACATGTAGCAAGCTCCAAATCAAAGAAATGACACCATGTGGCCTACCTTAAGTTGGCCCAAGCCATCTAACCTATAATAGGTATGTTAAGCTACCTAGATTAGGTAGCTTAGGTCACCTAATCTACCTTACCTAGGTTAAAAACATGGGCTAAAAGCCTAGGTGGCTTAGCCTAAAATAGGCACTTAAATTACCAATTCTAAACTAGGGAAATAAGTTGCAAGAATGACAATTTGATCCCTTCACCTTCAAATTGATAAACAAATTCCTTACCATTGCACCGTCTTTTTTAATGTAATGAGAATTGTAACCACATTTTAATAATCATTTTTTTTAACCAAATGACCTACTAAACTTACCTTAAGCTACCTAGGCTACCTAAGGGTTACTTAGGCTATTTAGGTGTTGTTTTGGTTACCTAGGGGCCCATGTATAGGTTGCTTAGGTTATTTATAAGCTACCGAAAGGTTATTTTGGGGTTGACTAGGGTTGCCTAGGCAAATATGTAAAGGTTGCTTAGGCTACCTAATGTACCTAGGGGTTGAATTGGGTTGCCTAAGCTACTTAATTATGTAAAGGCCTACCTAAGGGCTACCTAGGCTACTTAAAGGCCTACATAAGGGATCTTTGGGTTATTTAAGGATTGTTTAAACCATTTCAAAGGTGTTTGACCTACCTAGAGGCCTACATAAAAGCTATTTAAGATACCTAAGGGTTGCTTAAGGTATTTAAAGGTTACTTAGGCTACCCAAGGATTGAATAAATTTGCATCTAGGTTACCTAGGGGCCAACATAGGAATTACATAGGCATTTTAAAGGTCACCTTGGCTACCTAGGGGCTGTTTAGGCTATTTAAAGTCTATGTAGGCCTTCCTAAAAGCTACTTAAGGTGTACTATCTAGGGGTTGCTTAAACTATGTATGGGCCTACCTAGGGACCACTTTGGTCCACCTAGGCCTATGGAGAGGCTACCTAGGGCTTGCTTAAGTCTACCAAAACCTACTTACCAAATTTACCTAAGGTGTAGCTACCATGATGTACTTAGGGTCTACCCAGTCCATTTATCGAAACTTATTTAGCTAAGGTTTATTTAAGGCCTACCCAAGAGCTACTTGGGCTTTTTAACCTTCATACTTAGCTTACCTACTTTCGACCTACCTACCTCTAAGCTACCTTTTAAACATGTAGTATACCTACCCACCTAGCTAATTTACCTACATATCTATCCTAGTTTACTTATTTAGTTACCTAGCATGTACATATGTACATGTATTTATGTTAGTTACCTACTTACTTATGTCTAGGTTAACTACACCTCTTTCAAAATGACTATTAATCATGTTCTTGTAAGATCATAATCGTGTAGAATTTTAGTTATACAATTGTGATTAAAGTCACATATGACTATTTCATATAACTATGCACGAGTAGGTATGACATTACTCGTAGTCGTGAATTGATAGGAAATGAAACTATCAATAATAGTTGATAACTACATAAGCCATTATGTAGTTAATAATTTATTCTAACTAACAAATGGTTAACCAAATGTAGTGTTAACCAAACTTTCTACTAGTTGAACACCATAGCCTATTAAACTTGAGAACTACCAAATATAATATCATTGAAACATAAACTATTGATTAGAATTGTTAGTTAAAGATGTTATAACTATTTTTTATTCAAACTTTGTTATTTAATTGACCAATAAACAAATAACTTGTTAATATGTCATGTTATAGATATATAATTATTTTATAACATATTTTAGTATGAATAGAATTTAATAATTTTTATAACATATTTAGTCAAATATTCAAGGATTGGATTGTGATTGGACTCTAATTTGATCAAAGCCCAATATCTAATATGATCAAATGGACTTGTTTATAATCAGAGTTTGAATTGGTGCATGCAATATAGTAACTTGTAATGTTAATTTAGAATGTGTTGCATATTAAAATCCTATGTTCATCAACATGTGTTATTATTTATTTGACCAATCTATTATTTATTGTGATTTCTTAATAAAATTGTAATCAATCATGTAACATATGTCTACTGTAATATATTATTTATATTATGATTGATTGCAAGTGTATTGCATCAATTATATTACATGTAGATTAACATATTACATGATTAATTTACTTTTTAGAATTATATTATTCTAATCAATAATGTAATTTGTTAATATAACAATGATGTTTATGATTATGATTATAGTTTAGATTTGTGAACATTTATAGTTTTGAGAATTAATGAAAGCATGATTCAAATCTAAACATGAATTGAATAATAAATTTAATCATAATCTCAAAATGTCATAATAACTTGATTTGTTAATGATAAGTTAACTTGTTAATATGTTGTTACATACATATAACTATGTTATAACATATTTGTTTTAATTAATTGTTGTATGGACACTCCTTGCAAGGTGCACCTTGAAGTAAATAGACACATCTTATGATACTTAACAAGCACATCTAAACTTGGAATTATATATCAAAAAGGGGAACACAAATATTGTAACTATTACATGATGTTGATTGGGTTACAAACTACAAGGAACCAAAATCAACTTTTGGAGCTATCTTTTAGCTTTGTAATGGTTGGGCATAACTTAATGTTTTAGGAACACCCAAAGAATCCCACAAAAAACACTTCAACTAAAAGACTTTCAAATTATTTCAAAAATAAAATCATCAAACCTACAACAACAAGCGTGAAGGAGCCAACCAAGATCATGCCCATTCTACCATTTGCTAGGGAAAATATTAAGTCTACATGTCAAATGTAAAAACTAAGATTCGAGGGTAGATGGCATTGTAACAAAAAAGAAATTGAAAGGAGAAACCACACCTAGTTATGTAAGTGAACAACTTCAAATCATCTTTGCATTATGATGTGTTCAAGAAAAGTTAATAATTCAACTAAGGTATTCAACTAAAGTATAAATTTTTTTATCAACTAAATTTATGGGTTATCAAGGATTAAAGCATTTCAGTATCACTCTCTCAAATGTAACTAGTCCCTTCAAAGGCAAAACCCACAATGAATAAACACTAACACCACATCACAAATAAATGCATGCCCAAAGTTTGTCATGGATTGATGCCATCACACACGACACAAACATCACATAACAATACACAATGCAAGAAATTACTCATCAATAACTATTTTCCCTTGGCCTCACACTATATCCCACACATATTCAAGCATATTCTACTTCTAAAAATCTATTCATGAATATTACAAGGATGAAACAAAGCCTAAAAATCTCATAGCTTTTCCTAGGACTAATCCACAATTCCAACCTTGAAGCTCCCAATCACTTGGGTACTCTTTCTCCTAGCATTACAAACATGCACACACAAAATCAGACAACAAAGCATTGATAATAACCATGCATTTAGCCACAAGGACCCCTTATAACACCCCATCACAAATTTACAATATCATGAAATTTCATTAGAATTTATGCAAAAATATAAAACAATATGTCTATGCAAAATTTGTGGGCTTCAAAGTGTAAAAATGACATGAAAAATATATATATTACTTTTATATAAATTACATGTCTTTTCCACTTGTGATGCCTTGATGTGCAGTATGTACGATTTACATTTTAATTAAATTCATGTAATTATCGTGATGTAATTTTGAATAAAACTATGTGATTTTTGAGTAATAAACTTGAACATTCACATATGTCATTTAAAAACAATGTAACATGCATTTGAATATTTAAGATATTGAATATGTACAAATAACATTCATATTAACCATAGCATGAAATTTGTGTGATTTTTGTACGAACCTATGAAAATCATATTTCAAACAAAATTTAAACAGACCTATGAAGCATAATAAATGTGTGATGCCTAAAGGTAGTCATCATTTCCTTGAATTAACCCCTACATTCAACCATTAAACCTACATTTTTTATGTTGAAACACAGTGGACAACAAATTGCAAGTGTTTATAACAAAAAAACAAATTCACAAGATGAGGCATTCTTCTTCCACACAACAACACACACTGATAATTGTTTCAATTGCTAGCATCTAAACTCCCTAGCCAAGACACCAATACTTAATTATTGGTGATGATGAGTTTCATCACTAGAAGTTGTCGCACACAACTGCTTATTTCTTCATCCTTGAATGTTGATAACCAAACTTAAACAATGCAGTTGAAATGGACATTCCACAAAGATACTTCAACCTTAATTCCACGTCACAACATGTCTTACTTAGCATGTGAAATGTTTTTGAACATGACCCATGCCATTTCCATGTTCTTAAATGTTATCTTATCATCATTCAACAAATTTGAAAATCATAATTTGGAGTCCTTTACATCCTATAGTTCATGTATTGTGCTTCAATGACAATTTTTTCCATATAAGTCATAATTTGCACATTTCCCATAAAGAAAATTAATCTCACATGATTTGATTGTTTCAATATTTGTAACTCTTGGCAATTTAATGTGTTATGAATAACACAATTTTTTTCTTTTTTGGGGGGAGATATTTCTATTCAAAACTACAACCATTTCCAAGTTGGTGTCTTTTAACAAGTCAATGACCTCCAAAATACTTGTTTGCCACAATGTAATAGAAGTCCAAGACAAAGAAAAACTCGTCCCCTAGTGTTGAATAATAGTCAAACAACATGAATACATGATCTTAAAACCAATGTTGTACTAACATATATGGTAAATCCTAGGTAAGTATACGGGTATGTGTATGGGTATCACAAAACCTATTCATTGGGTATGTCCTATAGTTCATACCCATGTTATTTGTAATACATAGGGTTTTTCGGTGCAAACATACCAATCTTGAAATGTACCAATTTAGCCTTCCTCAAGTTTCATATTATGTTGGAACTAGTACTAAGGGACATGAGAAGTTTAAGTTGGGAGGGGTAGGTATTTAATATCATTAAGGTGCTTCATGTTTTCAACTTGAAGGAGCATTGTGGAGTTTGTGGTTGCAACATTAGCCATGGGATGCAAAAAAACATTTTGAAGATTGATTGGGGTGAATGATATTTTGTTGTTATGTTATAAGTTCATTGAGGTAAGCTTCATCTCCTTTTTATAATTATGTTTGATGTTTCAAGGATATTGATTGAATTTCTTTTCTTCATTAAAGCAAATGTGTTACTATTTTTGTGTTGTTAAATTCATACTAGTTTGTATAGATGTTATTATTGTGATTTATTTATTTAATTATCAAATTTGTTTGGGTTTTTTTCCCCATATCTTTAGGGGCAACTATGACGTTGCAAAGTGGATGCAAGTTTTATGTTATATATGTTCTTCATCCTATTAATTAATCATATTAGGCAAAAACCTTGCCCTAGAACAATTTTATCTACCTAGGATGCTACCCATTTAACCAAATAGGAGCAATGGACATACCAATACAACACTACTTGAAACACTTTTTGTTTTGTACCTTAAAGGCATTGGTACATATACGTATACTAGTTATTACACCAGTTATGTTTCAACTACTCATTCTTTAACTTATGCCCTCTCCCTCAATCCCAATATATTGCAATGAACACATTCCAAAAGCAATAAATCAAGAACAAACATCGCATCAAAACATTATTTTTATGACTACATAAATAATTACATTTATAATCATTAATGTGATATGTGACTACATGACTTGCAATTCATCTCCACACCATTTATGGCACTATTCATTTTCATCAATACTAATTGTATTTTCCAATGTGCGGATGAAAATATCCATTCAAAATAACAATATATAAACATCCACATATACATTATGTGTACAACCTTGATTGTAACAAAAAATTGAAACATGGCAAATGCATCTGATGAAGCCTAATCCATGTTGATTTTTAGTTTTTTAATTCCATTTAATTAGTTCATTTAATAACAATTTAGTCCCTTTCTAGTTTTGATGTCAACAATATAACCAAATGAATTGAGGGTGAAAACACACTACAATGGCCAAAAAATGTAGTCACAAATTTTTTTTCAAAATTGTGCAACGTTCAACTTCCACCAAGCTAATATTAAAAGATTTTTTCGTAAATTATACTCAAAATAAGGTAGTTCGATAATCAAATAATGCAATTGTCAAAATAATTTTTTTATTAATATTAAATGATAAAAAAAAATTTGTGATAATTTATATGTTGTCATGATATACTGCAAAGTGCAAATATACCTTTAAAATGATTCAAATAAATGTAAAACTTGATGAAGTACTTAGTCATATATTGAATATGAGGTGATTGTACCATTTCAATTACAATTGAAAAATTTGATTCATGTAATTTCACAAAAAACATATGGACAAGTTTTTCATTCAAGCATAAGTGTGTTGAAAGAAAACATTTTGTTGAAAAAAATCTTCATTTGAAAGTTGACAAGAATTATGTTGGAGGCATTTGTATCAAACTTCATTTTATATGTTTATCAAAACACTAGATTAAATCAAAGAAAAATTGCCCCCAAAATATACCTCCAAAAAAGTACATTTTCTTGCCTAAAACGCCCCCCCTTAGTGTGCTTTCAACCTTGAGACCAAGATTGAAGTCTTTTAATATTGAGAACTCACATTGCACATTCTAAACATCTACTATCGATACATGAATTGTTACAAGAAATTGGAATTGAATATTAAACTAACATGTGTAGAGTTTTCAACCCATTAATTACCTTGTAAAATGTGAACAAGTTTAAAAAACTTTGATCACCAAATTTGGATAGCCCTTTCTAAGTTTTTCAGTTCTTGAACATGGTCATCTCTTGTTATTTCATGAACACATCTCCTACTTGCACAACCATGTAGTCAATGACTATAATCTTCCTTCCAATCTTGTTGTTGTACAACCTACAAATCATTGTTGTGACAACTATTCTATTAAAACTAGGGTCCCAAAGGTAAACCTTGGTGCCGATTTGCATTTGTATATGTGATGACCACGTCTTCAATCTATTGTGTCAAGATTGCACTAAGAAAAGTTAAAGAACACATATAACTTGGCTAAGCTTTGCCCAAAGATTACACTAAACTAAAAGAATCAACTTGCATTATTACCATGTCTACTCAAACTATAATTTAGCCAAAATACAAATTAGGTGGGCAAAATCACATGTTTGCAATGGGTTGAGCTTAGATGTTGCATGAAACACCTTGGTTGTTTTGGATGAACTTGGCATTGGGTTCGGCATACATGCTTCTCACTTGATAGATCTAATCAAAGTCATTTACATGCACAATAATAACCTTTGCAACTAATGGAAGGGATCATGTTGTGCATTGGCTAAGAATATTGCACAAACCAAGCTAGGGTTTATCCATGATTTGATGGATGTTGCATTTCAAACAAGATGAAGAACATGCAACCATCATGTTGACATCACTTTAAAAAAAAGGAAAAGTACGTTTCAATAATGAATAGTTATAATACAAGAAACATTGTGGCAAGGGATTAGGGCAAACCCATCCTTAGGTGGTATCATTATGAACCACTTCAAGAAATGGTTGAGTCAAAAGTGGCCAATTCATTTTCCTAGGCCTTTTCCTTTAATTTTTTTCCCAACTATAATTCATGTGACGAGTAATTAGAATCAACATATAAGGTATTTTTTGGAATCCTTTGTATGGTTGTCCCTGGACCATTCCAAAAACAATTTAAAAAATAACTACTTCATTTTTACCCTATTCATCAACATGGACATGAAAAAAAATTAACATGTGTCTTTTCATGTCCATGAAATCTATATTAATTCAAATTAAATTTGACATTGACATAATTAATGATGAATTATTGAAAATCATATGAAAACATTAAAAAAAACATAGTTGATCAACACTAGTAATGCACAACAATGTGAAGTTCCAAAAAAATTTCTCATGTTCATCCATTGCATGCCTTGATATATTGTTTGAGGTTTATTTTGAAATAAAAAAATTGAAAATTATTAAAAATTTGTGTTCCTAATAATGATGGCCCCTTCAAGAATCACATTTTTTAACTTTAAAAATTCATAAATAAATTATACTTACTCAATTAATTGCATAAAAATAAACTGATTTAAAAATTAAATTAAGAAAAAAATTCATGAGAAAAGTTTCAAATCATGTTTCAAATTTTTGTTCTTGACCAAAAAGTTCAAAAAAAAGAACTAATGTGACATTCTTGATTTTTCTTAAATGCAATAATTAGGAACATCAAAATACACAATATCAAAATCTCAAAATCTATGGAACCTAACAAATTCACTTATTAAAAAATTATGAAAATATTTATTTAATAGTTTCCTATGATTTTTTAAAATTCTATGGGTCCAATAAAATCAAGGTGTGACATTCTTAGTGATACCAGATGGGTTTGCCCACTACACTATTGCCACATGGAGATTGCATCAGGCATTACCACTACCATACAACATGAAATGACTTGATGCAAACATAATAACCCAACCAAAATAAACAACTACATGAAAACAATTGTAATTTTGCAACCTTTTCAATCTATCCATATAGCTACCTCATGCACAACAAATGTAAAGTTTGAGGTTCTTACAAGCAAAGAAATTGCTTCAAATACCTAAATTGATGGGGACCTATTGCTTATTGGGTCAGGTAAGCACATGTCCCTAATTTAGATATAATCAATGCCAAAATATACATGTGTGCTCAATGGAATATAATCCAACCTTCCTAATTGCATTACACCAAAGGTTTTGGTTGATTTGGTCAAGCTTGTATTTCCTTCTTACAAAAAAGTTTCTTGGGTCAAATCTAATCAACTTAAGGCAATGTGATAACCTCCTACCTACATAATTAAAAACAATTGCACTCAAAAGTCCAAGGTTCTAACATATGGCAATGGTTCTATGGGTAGATTTTGAATATGCTATAAGACACCAAAAATGTTAAAGACCACTTGTTGTGTTATTGCACCTCTAGCAACAACATTACATTGGCATTGCCTAGAACATCAATGTCACCTTGGTGCATTGCTACAACCACAACAACAACCTCATCATTCTACATATCATCCAACACATCCCCAATTCTCTCTCCTCTGTCTATGGTTGAAGGGCTTCCATGCTTTTGCTCCTTAGTCTTGCGCACTGACTCAATTGCTTCCAAATTTCCCCCTTGCAACACTTGAACACCAAGCTTATCCCCAAACGCGTTTTGCAAGGTAAGAAGGTTGTTTTATGCATGATTGTAGTTGATTAATTGACATTATAAACTCATAATTGGACATGCATCCATTGTAGCTCCCAATATCATCAATCCCTCTACCTTACCTAAAACATCTAGTAGTAATCCCTTGCTAGTGTCTTAATTCACATGCACCTTGTCATCCAATATTCATAGCATGATTTTGAGACCTTTCAAGCCACTCACTATTTCACCAATTGGCATGGACATCAACAAGAGACAAGTTAGACATAACACATGATTAATTGGAGCCTAAATTGTGGGATACCATCTATAGAGCGTAGACAATTTAGGTTCCAATTAATTGTAAGGTAAGTTTGTGATGTGATGGCCTCTATATTCTTTGACAACACCTAAAACATTTGAGATGTAAAATTTGGAGCAAATCGTAGGAATGCAAAGCTAGTTGCAGCTCATGTGGAGTATGAGCATATTGGTGGGGAGTGATGAAAGAGTCCATTGAGTTTTTCCTGCAGCTCAGTATATACTATTCCAAGAGACAAGCACAGACTTCCATGTCCCTCTCCACTAGCATGCAGCTTCTCACTACAGTCCACCCCAGGGTTATAAGCATGCCCCAGGTGACCAGACTTTGTGGACTTATATAACCAGTTGTGCATTTATGGTTAAACACGTTCCTTAGTCTGATCTGCCTTGCAAACTGTGCTCTCGACCAGAATCACTTGTGCTTACAAACAGGTAATTCTCTATGGCAACATGGTGGTGGTTCACATAAAACTTGTACATACACTCATTTTGTGCTTGTATCTGGCATCTTATCACCTTGGGGTACTGTAAAACCTTACAATATGCAGAGTGTGATTGCCAAGACATGAAATCTTACCAGAGTGGATGCTGAGTTGCTGGGTAAGCTTGCTCAAAGCTGCAGCTTGCTGTTGACACTGCTCACAACACCTCTTCACCTCTGGATCCTCCTGCAACAGTTCTTCAATCCCTCCTGTAGAATGGGCACTGTACCCTCCAAACCCAGGCCCCAAAATCCAGAGGTGCAAACAACAGCAGACTGCAATTCGATAACACCGCACAAATATCTTGCTGACCATTGGTGAGTTCAGCTTCAGCATGAAATCTATGACAAGCATGGTGAACAGATGATTTGAAGAACTGTAAGCCACCTTGTAATCAAGCTGAATGAGTAATTTGAGTCATTGCTGCTGGGAAGGAACAACAGGATGCACAGGATGGAGCCACAGGCAAACCTTATAGAGCTACAATAGCCGATTCAAACATTGCATCCTTAGCATTTTCAAGTTGGCAAACTGCACAATAATACCAAAGAGGCCATGTCATAAGAACCTGAGCAACATAACTGTATGAACTTGTAGAGCAGAAATTCATGCTTGAAAGAATTTCATACCTACAGTGCTCACCCTTCTCTGTTTTCATCTGCTCATCCCCATCTAATTATTGGATTTGTTAAGATGCCTTTCTGTTTTGAAATCATATCTAAAAATTTAAAAATCCATGACAGAACTCCTGACAGATCTGAAATTCCTTAGTTACGTCAAGAGAGAGCAATTGTCAACTAATCAAGTGCCTGAAGTGATAAGTGCTGAAGAAGATCAGTCTGCATAGCTGATTCTTGTGCTTAATGAGTTGTATTAAAGCAAAGGACCAGAGACCCGGGAGAACAGTTGAGGCACAGATCCGGATTTTACTGATTAGAAAGCATGCACATGATTGATGAGACAACAAATACATGGCAGTGGAAAGTACCATTTTGATGAAGTTGTCATAAAGCAAATAGTTTGGACCTTAACAATAAAGTCAAGGAGATGATCAGTTGAATACCACATCCCCTTGCTGAGATGGAAATGGAAGACAGTCTCTGGTGTGAAGCATTGATCCACCCCATATATACTGCAGGCCATACATCAGCAATCCATGTATAAATTCACCTTGTCTGTTTCAAACACAGATGCGGAAGTAAGATTATCCCACACATGCAAGAGATGTGAGAGGTGAGAGATGTGGAAACTCTGCAGTCACATGACTCTCCACATGAAAGAATCTGAATTGACATCTTTGCGGTGTTGAGATACTTCGAGTCCTACCCTCCTGATCCATCAAAAGTTCCAAAACAGAACATAATCTTGCAACACCTTATACTGCTGACTTGATTTGCTTGCTTGTAATGCTGTCACACAACAGTGAGTTGGGCAAACAAACCATTGATGGACAATGACAATAACAAATCTCTGAAAGCCTATCTTATTCCATATGCTGCCTTCTTCCTACAATTCTGCATTGCCACACTGAAGATCCTGATCTCAAGATAGAAACTCCAAATTCCCACTATAAAAATCCACAGGACGAAGGAACAAAGATCTGCAGCTCAGCAAACCCGAGCTAAATAGTGCAAATGATTATCCAGGTTTACAAATCTCTTGAATTTCCACAAGAAAATGAATCTTGAATTGGATCTGTTGTTTTGAGCATTGGTGTTGCTTCTATGAAAACAACAGGACTCCCTACTTCCGGAGCCTCCTTGACTTTCATCTGACCAGGCTAAGTTCCCCCCTGCATCATGCTGTGCCCCCACTCTGTTTGACCAGTGGTCAGAATTGGGCTGTCTGACATGTCTGCCCTTGTCGGGCATCTGCTATATACTTCTGGGGATTCTGTTGCAGCAACAGTATCCTGTAAATACAGTTGTTTTCTCAATAGGGGTAGCTTTGTGAACCTTGTGCTACATGATGGTCAGAAGGCAATACTCTAACCTGCATCAACATTTATGTGTGATAATTTTAGTAGCAGGAAATGAGCAACAAAAATGACTTTGATGATGCTTCTGTTGTGCTTTGAGCTTGTCAGCAACAACTAACCTAGCACCATTAAACTTCTTGGAGCATGAACTAGATCTTTTCCTTAGGGAATTGAAGCATCTCTTCTACATCTCACGTCTCCTGCTACACCATCAGAAGCCAACACTCTAATCTGCATCAATAGATCATACTTTAAGTAGCAGGATATGAGCAAACAATTGGTGACCATAATGATGGTTCTGTCATGCTTTGAGCTTGCCTGTGACAACTAACCTAGCACCATTCAGCACCTTTGAGCATGAAACGCTTTTCCTAATGGAATTGAAACATCAAGAATGAAGCATTGAAGCATCAAGCATTGGGATCTGATACACAAACTGTAAAACTTGCAACTGCCACTGACTACAGACCACACTCAACACAGGCTATCTCTTGCACACTCTCCAGTTTCTCAAAATTTACACCATGTTAAGCACATGGACCACAAGTGTTGCTTGATCTTGTGAAGGAATCAAGAGATACCATAAGACAAATGTCCCTGCAACTGGACTGAGAATCAAGTAAAGAATTCAAGATGATGCAAAAAACCCATGCTAATGATTGGTAGCCAAGAAGCCCTGAATAAGCTCTCAGAACTTTCAAACTTTTCCATCTCTAGGTTATCGTCTTCACCACAATCTGCCAAATTGACCAAACTAAAGATTGTAGTAAATGGGACAAAAGTGTCACATACTGGCCAGATTGTTTGAGTCAGTGATATCACATGCATAGGCAGCCTCTCTTTCCTGAGGGTGCAGCTATAGATTGCTTACTAAGTTGTATTCAAACCCAGTTGTATTCCATTGCATTCATTTTGACAAACCACAACTAGTATGTGGCCCAGACTTCAAAAGCATAGCTAACAGATCCATATGTGATCATCAAGTCTCAGGAATCACATGCCTGTGAGGAATATTAGAGGTTCATGAATTAAATCATACAACATCAAGTACACATTGGTTGTGAGACTTGCCCTCAACTGCATTTTGTCACCTTGCCACCAAAGATGAGTAGTACGTGCCCAACAATGCCCTGCATAGTAGAATGCAAGACAGGAATTGTGTCTTCAAGTGCTTGAGCTTGATCAAAGGTGACACCTTACATACGACCAATTCACATCTTATCAAGATGACACCTTTGTGGTTAAGAGAAAAAAGAGTTGGTCAGTAGGACCTGAGTGCAAGCACAAGTCCAAATAAAGCTAGTCTGAGGTGTTTTTAGAAAGACAGTCCTGATTGCATATTCAGCATTGCCATTAGCAACTCTTAGCATGTAGATCCATGTGCAAATTTGAAGTCATTTGAAATCTGAATCCCTGGAAAAATCTGTTGTTGAAAGCTGATGTCACGTAGGAATACCGTAATGAGCATTCACCAACATGGTTTTTGCCTTAACAACATGCAGAAACCCAGAAGAACGATGGCATTATATGTTGAAATCAGACAAACATGCCCAACCACAAATATAGAAACCCATGCCAATTTGGGGGAGATGCACAAACCTAAAACAGAGGTGCATCTGCAACCTATGGACCATCAGATAGCAGATCAGGAATGTTGTAGTGCCCAAGATTGCAGCAAAACTGTGAAATTGATCTGCCATTGATTGTGGCTGCTTTCTTAACACTATATTACAAAACTGGAAAAAAGTTTCAAAGTGTGGTACATCTTGTATATGTGCCTGTAGAGAAAGATCTAGGCACATCAGGAGACTCCATACCCTGCTATGAATGTGTGACATGCATAGGAAAAATACTTTGTTGGCAAAAACCAACCAACAAGAAGTATATATTGTAGGCAGCTCAATGTGTATACCTTTGCCTAAAGGTCATGCAAGGTTTTGCTGGAATGCAATGGCACATCCAAGGGGGAAGATGGCAGAACCATGAAAAGAAACAACATACTACCCCTTTTTTTCCACATAGCTAACAAAGTTGCCTTTCAATTCTATGCAGCAGGTACATCGAGGGGAGTGCACCCACCTCAAGAGTGCATAGTTGATACAACATTTGTCACATGTGTCCATGGTAGGTTGGATCCTCCAATATGCATTCAATCTGATGTTTGCACCTGACACACATGGATTGTAAGTAAGATTGCATTGCTTCCACAATTCCAGTATTGCTTGTGAGTGGGGAGATGCACGACTATTTGTAGCCATGAACAACAAGACGTACAACCCATAGAAACATACAACAAGGCATTCCCTTTTGAGATCATTAGCAAATCCATATGCATAAACAATGCTAGTATATTTAGAATATCACTTTGTTGAGTAGCAAATGGCAATTTTACATTGTGTGACTCATACTTGTACAAGTCTATTCATGCATGCTAAAATGTGTGTGGGTTTCACCCTACTTTGCAAGGCATCAAAATGCATCTATGCATAATTTTCATTGCAATCATTTTGGTGAAGATGTCTATGTTGAGATCTCATTCTAGTCCATGGAAATGCACTAGTCCAATGTCCTAAAGAAAAAATGACTAAATTCCATGTGAAAATCAAAAACAAACCTTAGGCATCATGTTTAGTGTGGCAAAAAAAGGTTGGTTGATGAAATCCATGAATCCACCTACCATCTCCTCTAGTAAATCTTAACTAACAAAATCAACACCAACCAACTTTGCTTCTTATTGCTTCTCACCTAGCTTGGCATGTAATAAGGTATGCAATGGAAAACCAGACTTAGGAACAAATTCCAAATTGAAAATTCATTCTCCAAACATTGATGTAAAAACAATATCTTTACCAAAAATATCAACACAAAAAACTCATACATGAAATACAACAATGATAGGGAAGATAGAAAAGATAGGCTCTTGCTCAAATTTGCCAACTTGAGCAAATGATGAATTCTCAATGTCAACTTGAAACAAAGGGTGACTCAAATGAGAGCAAAGTTCATGCATAAAAATCATGATTATCATCTACATTTTACCTCCAAAATCTTGATTAGAAGATTTCAACCTCCATGGCACTAACAACTATTGTCCATTGGCCATTGTCAAGAAACACCCCTCTATGCAAAAACCAATGCCTATGTTAAGTTGCATGTTGTTTGGCACCCTAAAGCCTACTTGCCTACTTGCCCAATGGTATACAAATCAATCACAAGAACACACAAGTGCAATTGCACTAATAAGCCAAAGCAATTGTAACAAACATTTAGTTTTTCATGTTTTAGTATTAAAAATTGCACTAATATTGCAAGTCATTCCAAAGCAATCATTTTTAAACATAGTAAGGACTCTTATTTTTTAGAAGATTTCTTAAACATGACATATTTAGGGGGAGATTCCTTCACCATATATTTACATAATAGTATATTGCAACATCTTTTTGAATCAAATTTGAATATTTTTTCAACTTTCAAAATAAAAAATAAAAAATAATCTATATATATATATATATATATATATATATATATTTCAAAATAAGTTTTGATGGAAAGGATTATTCTTATAGTTGTCTATTTGTATGTGTAAAATTTCACAAAAAAAATTCAGTAAAAAAATATTTTATAGTA
>Ga0209208_10001311_pt1 | contig 34757 bp, 28 predicted proteins | sample S1TSphfallax_3_FD_187694 | JGI IMG/M metagenome (GOLD analysis project Ga0209208, IMG submission 187694) | Host-associated microbial communities from peat moss isolated from Minnesota, USA - S1T2_Fd - Sphagnum fallax MG (SPAdes) (version 2) | ecosystem: Host-associated > Plants > Peat moss >...
GTCAAGTCTTTAGGTGTAAAGTAAAGCCGGGGTGTCAAGGGAATTATCAAAATAAGGGCGTGCATGAGGCAATAGCCGAGGAAAGCCCAATTTGGGTCATGCCCTTCTTGACCAAGGGCTTTCCCAAAGGTAAAGCTCCCAACCTTGTCTGGTCAAATTGGCAATAGGTAGGTAACCATGGTCAAAGAGGGGAGGAGGGGAAGGGGAGGGGGGTATATTAGTCTAGGCAAGCAAAACTTGGTGACCACCACTAAGGTCATAGCTATAATTTGTGGCTCATTTGTGGAGAAAAAAACAAGACTTATTAATTGGGATTCACATGGCACCTAATAAATGTTTCTTGTTTTTTTTTTTCTTTCCAAGAGAGGTGTGAGACTTTTTGTTTTGTTTTTGTTTTTTATTTTTCTTTTGATTCTTCAAGTAAAAGATTTTTGAGGGGCCCAAAACCAAAAGGCTCATGGGATGATGGGTCTTGATTAGGTATGGGTGCATTTCACATGGCCACCCATTCTACTTTTTCCCCTTGTGTTATTGACTCCTTTACTCTTTTTTCCAACCCACAAAACCACACAACCACCAAAATTTAGAGATAAACTCAACACTAATGACCACACACACACCCCCACACCAAAACAAAAAGCACTCTTAGTAAGTATTAAAGTTATCTGTAAAGTCACCTTCTCTTTCACCCCCTATTCTCTTTGCTTCCACCCCCCTATCCCCTCTTTGATTGGTATCCACAAAGTAAGGAAATTTTATTAAATCTCAGTGTGAAATGCTGAAACTCAGCATTTAATGCACAAGGTTCGAGAGTAATTATAGTAGTTGTACAAGTAGGGGCAATGAAATTATATGTAGCAGCAGTGTGCAGGCGCTCAAGTAAAAGGAAACACAGGATGAAACGTAATTTACCGCCAAAATTGGTGGAAAAACTAGTTTGGGTCCCACTTATTTCAATTTTGTAAAATTTTCATTCTCAGTTACACGTTTGATGCCCTATTATGCCAAAACTGACCGTTCTCGCCCACTAATCGCCTGACTTTACTGATAACTTCAATAACTTAACTAGTGTTGGGCAACTCTTTGATTTTGTTATAACCTTCCAGTTCTGGGTTTTGAAAAATATTCAAAATTAAAGCACCTCTTGAAGAATTCCCCAAAAAATCCCTTTATCCTTTTTCTTTTTTCCATGTGAAGCTTCCGTTTATCCTATTCTTTGAAAATATTTCTCTTATGTGGCTTGTACAATTTTCTTCAAGCATAATTTTCATGCAAATTTTTTTTTTTTAATTTTTTTCTAAAGAACAAATAATACACGATCTTTCATGATGACCTATGCACCCATTGCACAAGAGCAATATTAAGGACACAAATGCTTACGTTTTAGGCGTGTTTATAATAGACAAACCCAATCTTAAATCCAACCAAGCTCCAAATTGTGAGAGAAATCTTGAGAACTATATAAAAAATTAGGTTTTTCAGAACCACACTAGAAAAATGCACCTTGGGCAGGCTCAAAACCGAGCACCTTACCAATTTGCAAGGTGCATCCCGGAAAAAAAAATTATCAAGTTATTTATATCAAGTAAGGACCCGTGTTTTGGCCCATTATTGCGTTTTGATCGGCTTATCAACTTGGGACCGGGTACACCTCGGTTATTGATAACCTAACCATTGGTTCTTGATTTTTTTTAATAACCAATTAAATCGATAACCACCTGATATTGAGTTTTCAAATTTTGAATAACCTACCCGGATGACCCAATTATCATCCAAGTAGTTTATTAATCTTTGAACACTAATAAAATAATTATAATTAAACAGGAGAATAATTATTTTAATTTTAATTTTTAACTTATAACCAGCTGATTATCAACAAAACAACAAGCGATTATCACTCAATTATTTGATAACCTACCCTTATGCATAATTAGTGGTTATAACTTATTACCCAATTTTTTGATAACCTACTTGACAACCCAAAAATATAAATGGTTGATATTTCTAACTTAAGTGACATTTTTTCATTTTAGTGATGTCAAAGTTTTAGTGAATTTTGCCCCAAAAGTTTGCAAAATTGGTCAAAATTAGACCTAGAAAAACATATTCTTCCAAAATTTTCAAGATTTTCTTGTCAATAAAAAGCAAAAATTCACTCCAAAAAAAAAAAAACACCGTTATGTGAAACCCAAAAAAATTCAAAAAATAACCTACCCAATGGTTATTTTTAAAATGCAATAACCGGCCAACACCCAAAAAATTCAAAAAATAACCTACCCAATGGTTATTAAAAAAATGAAATAACCGGCCAGCACCCAATAAATTCAAAAAATAACCTACCCAGCGGTTATTTAAAAAATGAAATAACCGGCCAACACGGGAAAGGACGAAGGACCCCAAGACAACAATCTACTACATACCTCCATGTCACATAATGGCCATTGGTCACACTAGGCTAAGGACCACCGGAGGTCCTCCAAATGGATCCTTACTTAAGCACTTACGTGGGGGGATAGGGACCGCCCGCAAGTCCGCAGCAACCGCGGCCTTACACTTCCTAATTGAAGGTAACTAATAAGTTACCTTAAAGCTTTACATAAAATGAAGAATTGACATATGACACAACTATTTACTATTTACTATTTACATTATTACTACTAATAACGGTTAGCTCAAACCGGTGCAGTCCCAGTGTTGGCCAGTTATGGAGAGAGCATCCGGTTATCATCTCGGTTATTGATAACCTATCAGTTGGTTTTTTTTTTTTTTGTTTTTTTTAAAATAGCCTATTCATTTATTATTGAATTTTCAAATTTTAATGATTTACTTGTAAACAGCATGTAGAAGAAACTTAACCACCTACAGTTAACTGCGGTAGTAAACAGCATGTAGAAGCAACTTAGCCACCTGCAGTTAACTGCGGTAAGTAAACAGCATGTTGAGAAGAAACTCAAACTACTAACTAACCTGCAGTTAACTACTGCGGAAGTAAAGCATGTAGAAGGAACTTTTAAATACCCGCAGTTAACTGCGGACGTTCATGTGCATGCAAACGGAACTTAATATTTGCGTGGAGTTAACTGCGTAAGTCACGGATGTAAACAGAACTTAATTGCCTGCAGTTAACTGCGCCAGCCAAGTCATGGATTTATAAAACAGAACTTAATTTGCCAGCAATGAACTGCGCAAGTCACGGACGTAAACAGAACTTAATTACGATTACAGTTAAGTGTGGAAGTCGTAGCTGTTAAAGATGGAACTTACTAATTAAGCTAACAGTAGGTTAGTTAGTTAGGTTAACTATGGAAGTTAATTCTGCAGTAATTTTAAAAATGAGGAGCTTAATTCACTGCAGTTAACTTTTAGTATCCAACTAGTAACTAACTGCAGAAACAAACACACTAATTGACTAACTAGTCGATGTAACTTCAACTGTTAGTGTAACTGGAAGGATTTTGTTGCCCGTCGGCTTCACCTTCGTCGCCGGTCTGAAATCAAACTCTCGTTCGTTTTGGTGGTTTTTGGTGTTCTTCTCACTTCTAGGTTTGTTTATTTATTTGTTTTGTGTTTTTTTTTCGTTGGAATTCTTGTGTTTGTGTTTGTGTGTGTGTTTTTGAGAGAGAGAGAGAGAAGAGTCTGTTGTTACCAAGTTCTCTTTGGTTGTGGTGGTCTGAAGAAGTCTAGTGTAGAACTCTGGTTTCTTTGTTGTTGTTGTTTTTGTTGTTTTTGTGTGAGGCGGTTGTGGTGTTTTTTACGTGGGAGGAGGATCATGCCAGTCTCTCAGTTTGAAGAATCTGTCGTCGCTTTGAAGGCGTGTTGTTGTTGCTCTGCCGCCTCTTCCTCTTCCTCTTCCTCCTCCTCTTGTTGTATCGAAGTTGTCGAGTTTTGTTGTATACGTGAATCTGGCTTTATTGTAACTCCTCGATGACATGCGGTTTTGGTTTCTGACGAGCATGTCGCCGTTCAGGAATCTGCTTTAGCCTCCTCGTCGTCGTCGTCAGATATAGAGAGAAAGTTTTGGTCGAAGGAAGAAGAGGAAAACTGCTGCTGCTGCTGTCCTCGATCTCGCGTGCAAACGTTTGGATCGAGAACCAGATTTGCAGCAAAGTAAGCTTTCTGTTTACCAGGGTTTGGATCGAGAGAGACACAGAGAGAGAGAGAACTTTTGTGGCGAGTTTTAATGGGCATTATTGTCGTTGTTCTCATTCTTCTTTTTCTTCTATTCTTTCTGGCAGCAGCCGCTTCTGGAAATCGATAGCTTCCGAGGTTTCTTCTCTCGGTTTTCGCTCTCGTCTGCTGTGTCGTCTGCGGTCATGGCAGTCTCCAAGAAACTCGCAAAGCTAGCGAAGAAGTGCCTGAGAGTGGGAAACGTGACAGAAGAAGCTTTACCGAAAGCGGCGTTGCTATCGTCGTCCTCGGGAGAGATTTGCTCGGATGGAAGTTGCCGACGCTCGCGGGGAGGTGGCGGCGGCGACGACGACGAGCCGTCGGATGTTCCTGCGGGCTGCCTCGCGGTTTACGTCGGGGAAGAGAGACGCAGATTTGTCATCGAGACTTGCTACTTGAAGAACCAAGTGTTCCGTGCTCTGCTTGCGAAATCCGAGGAAGAGTTCGGATTCGAGTTCGAGGGAGGCCTTCGAATTGCTTGCTGTCCTGATGTTTTTGAGCATTTCATGTGGTGGCTGGAAGGAGCTCCAGCACACTCGAGCTTGAAGTCGGAGCCCTGGTGGTTGTAGGAAGGATCATAGCTGCTGCTGCTTCTGCACATACGGATCAGCACCCGTCTTTTTCTTCTTGTTTTCTTTTTTCCCCCAGCAGATCAGAGCCTGGCAATGATGGGTATCAGCAATCCTTTCTTCAATCTGCATCCTCTCTTACCACCCATCTTGCAACCTTTGATTCCACAGCAATGGGCAAAAGCAAATCCTCTACCTTGTCAGAGCCTGGCTACTCTTCAAGTCGGCCGACTTGTGTCCATGGCAGGATTAAAGATCTTCCTTCCCGTGTTACTTCACAGCAAGAGTTCTTGCATGTGATGGATGGTGGAAGAAAAGGGCTGTGTGATGTATTAGGGTTGTGACGTTTTGGATTTGCTTTTGAAGAGGTTGCCTGCAAATTGCCTTTCCTCAACAGCACAATGTGGAAGCAATTTCTAAAGCTTTCAAGGCAGCCATTGTGCAACACAAGGATATCCATCCCTCTTCAAGAATTTTTCTATTTTGTGTTTTTGGATTTTTTGATCCCCAGAGAACATTGAAGTGTCATTATCGCACCACTGGTATTGAACAAGCAAGGATTTCCTTGTGTTACAGAAAAAGGGGCATGTAAACAACCCTCAGTCAAGGGGTATGCCTCAGAATTCTTTGGTCCAATCTGGTCCATTTCTTTGGGCCTGATTTGGGTATCCTGTAAACCCTACATTTTGTGTAAACTAAGTCTGAATTTGCCTTATGTTTGTCCTGGCTCATACTTGGTATTCTTTTATGACTTTCATTGCCTAACTAGTGTACTACACAAAATGGTTTATGTTGTCAAGAGGGGTGATGTGTAAGTTGCAGTGAACAGAGAGGGGAGGGCGAGTAATTTATGTGAGTATGCAGGATCTCTTCCGACTTCATTTTTTTATTGGATCTTGTCAATGTGGAAAATTTTCGTTTTAGAAATGACCTGAGAAGTGGAGCCCCAAAAATTCATCTCAGGTAATAACAGTGAAGAGAGTTGAGTTATTTGGTAGCATGACATGTGAAGAAATGGGAGAGAAAGAGAAATTATCAGGTTGTTGTATGGTGAAAGAGGACATCAGCATTTGGTAGCCATCCAATTCCTTGTGTCTTGGTTCTCAGCCCTATCACACCCAATGCTGAATACAGTTTGCTTGAGTACAAGTTTGCTTCTGTGTGAAATTCAGATCAAGAACCAAGCAGCAGTTAGAATGTTAAAAAGCTCAGAAACTTAGGAACTTTATAATAATAGAACAAAATCCAGTTCTGGGTATGCTTTTTTTTATGGAGATGATGTTACCTGGGTGACTGGTCAATGTTGAACATCTTAACTCCTTGCATTGCTTATCAGGATGCAAAAGAAAGAATATATCAATTGCCCATTAAACCCATTTATGTTCCGACCTAGTTTGTAAGCTCTTATGCAATTAACCTAAATCAATGAAGAAGTGACATCAACAGCAGCAAAAATTTGGAGGCTCAATGTCACTTGTTGCTGCCAACTTAATCACTAGAGCTTGCCAAGAGTGAAATCAACTTTCTGGACTAGAAGCCAAATCATGATACAAAAGGTGCATACAAGCAGCCGCATCTGATGCTCAATTGTTGGAAACTTAATGTGTGGTATAAGAGGTGACTGGATTTAGAAATTCATGCTACTTCTGCACTTGCTGCATCTCCTCTAAAGTGCTTCCAACATCACCTGGTTCCAGCACACACATGGTTGGACAATGAACTGAAAATGAAGCAAAAGAAAAGATTGTGCTAACATTGACAATCATGCTCAATATCAGTATTAGGTCTTATAAATTGAGAACACTCTAGGATGCACAATCAAACTCAGACCAAAAAAATTGTGTGTGAAGAAGATGGACAAAATTCATGGGGTTGCTGCACTTGTCAAGGCTCCTGTACAAGACAATATTATATAGATCAGAAACCTTGATCCACAACACGTCATCATAGTCTTTCCACCTTGCTGTAGGAAAGGTCGTTGATGGAGAATATAATAAGATGGGTCCCATATGGCAATGAGCACAAGTGACAACTGGAAGTGGATTTTGCCTAGGCTTTGCAGAAAGACATTTTGATTTCATTCAGACAAGTGGTATGCATCAAAGCACAAAGACCCAAAACAAGAGACTCGTCATCCAATGGCTTTTGCCCTTCATGCCAAGTTCAAACACAAACATTTCAGATGATGGAATTGTGTAACATTGCTAGGACATGGTAGTGCAAAATGAGTTTGTTCAACAATGCAACCGAGAGATCTATAGCTAGATCTCTAATTGATCATGCACTAATTGGATCCAAGTTCAAACCAAATTGTATCACAAATTACACACCAATGCAAATTTTGTTGATAATATTCTTAAAGAGTAATTTGATGTCTATATAGTTTCTTGTTTTAGGTTTAAGTGCAAGGGCTTAGCTAACAATTAAGCTTGTAAATGTCATATTGCATCCAAGCTTTCCAACGACCTACTCTTTTGTTGGGGTTCTCCTATCCATTGATAACATGTTTTTCTCAATCTATTTTTAATTGATTCATTAGTCAAATAGGTTTTCACCTTTTTTATGCACCCACAATATCAAGTGGTCAAGACACATGAGACTTTGTGCAATGTTGTTTTGCCTTAATTTGGTGTGGAATTAAGTTTCTCAAGTTCAAGAATAGATATATTTGTGGTTCTTTTGTGAAATGATTTTGAAAAACTCAAATTCAATTTGCAACTTTGTAATTGTTGTCATCATTGATCCCACATAAGCAAAATTTATTTCACATTTAGCATATACTCATCAAGTTATTACTAGCAAAACAATGCAGATAGAAGTAAGAACATATGTGATTTGAACCTTAGATATCCATTTTTCCCTTCCACTAATTTTTTTTTTCTTGCCTCCACAAAACCAATTAATGATTTTCGCATATTTGAGTTGATAAAGATTGGGAAACTCCCAAAATGACTAGATTGGTAAAACATCATTACATTTCATAAGCATATATCAAAGATTTTTCAAAATTTTGCACCTACTTTGTTGGAGACACAACCTTTGAACGGTTTAAAAATTCATTTGAAAATTTGGTCACCAGTTGAATTCTTTTAACACTAGGTTGAAAGTATAAAACCATGTGAAAGAATGAACAAGGGGACACAAAAGATGAAAAAAAAAGATAAGAATTGAAACGAATCTAAACGTTTCCCATGGCAACTAAAGGCAACTTTTAAAGTATTATGTTAGGCTTATTCTTGTCCTCAACATCCAAGTTGTTGGTTTTCTTCCAATTTTAATTGATAAAACATCCACAATTTACATGTAATTTTATTTGGTTTTTATGTTGTCTCATAATGTGGGCATGTTATAAATCATATTGACATATGTAGTCTCAATTTTTAAGAGTTGCATTAGGGATATTCGAATGTGGTGAGGTTATTAGGGGCTTTTAAAACTTCGTGTTGAAATAAGGGGTGATGAATGCGCATGGTTGTGTGATGGGTTGTTTTCTTTTCTGAAATACAATATTGGTTGGATTAGCTATTTTCTTCAACAAAAAGTTAGCAAACCATAGTTTTAGAACCTCAGTAAGGTAATTAGGGTGAGAAATCTTTAGAGGGTTGGGGGTAGAAACAGACATCAAAATTCATGGTGTGCAACAAAACATTAGTCTTACTTTAATATTTAGTGAGTAGCAAGGATGTTTGGGGTTTATGAAGTAATAAGTGAAAGGGGGTCAATGAAAGGTCCAATAGAGATAGAACAATCTTCAAGCCTTACAAGCATGCAATTAATTCGAAACAACTTAACGATTAAATAAATAGGGGGGATAGGGTGATAATGGCGACATGAGTTTCATGATGAATGGAACATTTATTTAGATTATGGTTAAGCTCAACAAAGAACTATAATTACATGTGGAATCCTAGTCTATGCCACAATGATAGTTCATAACTATAAGAAATCTAGGATGCGTTGAATGGTACGATAGGTAATCCGCCTTGCTATTAAGAGGCAACTAGTGAATCAGACCGTGCAACCAACGATAATGTCCAACGCTACGAATTGAAAACCATGCGAAGATGGAACTGTCTTCAATTTCATAACAACCTTCATAAACAGTTTCAGGTTCATCACCAAAAGCGAGGTCGACTTGCAACAAAATCACTAAAGCATAAAAGTTCGGATAAATGCAATACAACCAAGCTCGAGGGGAATCGACTTAAAGACAAGCGCGCACCTCCCGCGATTTGAAATCTTCATCTTGAAGATGTTGCATCAACGTCAAATTTAAAGATGACTCCGGGGCTGGCTTTTCATTCACTTGCGCAATTTGAGGCCCGTAAGACATGGCCATATGCAACGCCATAATTTCAAGGAACAAAGAAGATATTTTCAACTAAATCAAATCGATAATGAATATGTGGGGGATTTGTGACATCAAAATGTGCAATCATAATTTATAGGCCAAGGAAAAAAGAGGAAATGCATAAATAATGGCCTACAACCATGGTAAAATAAAACCTTAATATTAAAGGGAAAAAAACGAAGGTCTAAGTGAAGTTGTTTCGAGGAAAAGTGGGAAGAGGTGAAAAAGAACCTTCTTTTTTTCCATCCATTAACCTCCAAGCATTGGAACCATCTCCTTCTCCTTCCATTGGCCACCAAATGGGGATCTTCCTTCACCTCCTTCCTTCTCTTTAAAAAAGGAAAATCGAATCATTTGGGGCTTTCTTTCCAGACATAATTTTCAACTCAAATCTTAAAAAGAATTGCTCCCACAACCTTCTTAGGAAGGAGATGAATGAGTAGTCTTTAGTAGATGGTAGAAATAAAGAGATTATATTGGAGGGTTGTAATAGTTTTGAAAGAATGGAAGTAAGTAGGGATAGTGTTGGGAGCTTAAAATCCTTAAAAAAAATTATAAACCTTTTCGGGTTTGGTAGCATAACTTATTACTGGTTTAACTACACAGCTTAAGATTTGGTAGAAAGGTGCGCCTCGTAGTTAACTTTCTAAAGAGCTACAACAAGCCAAATTTGAATAACATATGTGTTAGGAATAATATTTTAAATGACTGGTGGTTTGAAGCCAAGTTAAACTTCCTACCTTCATAAAACCCTCTCGATTTGGTATCATAACTTATTATTGATTTAGTTGCAAAGCTTAGGATTTGGTATAAAGGTGTGTTTCGTAGTTAACTTTTTAAAAAACTAAGGCAAGCCAAATTTGAATAACGTAGGTGTTAGGAATAATATTTTAAATGATTGGTGGTCTACAGCCAAGTTAAATTTCCTACCTTCGTAAAACACTTTTGATTTGGTAGCATAACTTATTATTGGTTTAACTGCAAAGCTTAGGATTTGGTAGAAAGTGCACTTTGTAGTTAACTTTCTAAAAAGCTAAGGCAAATTAGATTTGAATAACATATGTGTTAAGAATAATATTTTAAGTGACTAGTTGTTTACAACCAAGTTGAATATGGTGTTGAACCTTTAAAAGTTGGTTTAAATGAATGACAATTTAACATAAAATTCTAGGATTTTGGGTGTTGAGCTTGGAAATTATATCTATCAATTCTAAATTATGATTGATGCATAGGAGGCAAGTTAGTTGGTTTCAACTACAAACGCAATTTAACATCTACAAATACACTTGCATTTTCCTTTCACCGATAACATATGTACTTTCAAATATAGTCACCTTATAGAACCGGGAGTAGAGGGACAAAAAGTCGCCTCACACATGTTGATGTACATTTCTTGTTAGGTCTTGTTTCATAAAAGGAATGACTATTACATTGGGGACATGGGGTTGAGCATGTGTTAATTCATCTTATTTAAATATATAGAGTTTTAGATTTTTTTTATCTTGTTTAACTTAAGGTTACATTAGTAGTTTATTTACTTTCTTTTGGAGTTGTTAGAACTAAATATGGTGTATATTGTTGTTGTTGGTTTTGTTTTAATGTTCATGGCATGGGAATGATTATTGATGTTTGAATTCATTTGTTCTAGTCATTTTTTTGGCAATTGTATCATTTACACATAGATCAATGTTGTTTAATTACAACATTTGTTCTTGGTTTTATTTTTGGTATTTTATTTTTTATTATTTGTTGATGCTTTGGATCTAGGTTGTCTTATGTTTATAAGGTTTTATAAGTGACTTGTGTCCATATGGAATAAACATACTTCAACAACACAATTTGAAAAATTTATGTGTTCATTGTAAGTCTTTAGGTCTTTTTTTTCTCATTGGTTTTAGATGAACACATGCTCATTTTTGTTTTTCTAGTTAAGTTTGTCAAAGTTTAATTGATATTATCATGTTCAATACCCAAATTGCTTTCATATGTGTGTGGATGGAGTTACAAGTATCAAATTCAAACATTTGGCTTGTTTCTTTTTGTGCAATATTTGTTTATGATGGTGTTATTGTATGTTGAATTACAACTGTGGTTCCAACTTTGTTGAAATGAATGGAAGCATTACAACTATATCCTTTTCTTACACCTAAAAAAAAAAGTTTGATATATTTCAAAAATTAAACAACATTACCAATGTTGGGTCGTTATGAAAATTGGTTAACAAATCCCATTAGTTATCAACCCAAATATGTACCCACTTAACCATTGGAAGGGAAATTTCAAAAAACCAAGGGCATAAGAAACCCTAAATGTTAGCCAAGCAAAGAACCTTGGGATTAAGAAATTCCCACTCTAAAAACCCTCAAAGGTTTTATCAAATGTATGCAATTGCAAAAAATGATCTTAGTTCTTTGAGCTTTTTTTGTTCTAAATTTATGAGTTCCACTATCACAATGCCACAATTTTAAACAATTGTTTCTCAACAATGTATGTCCATAATGAAACTTAGACCTTGAATGCAAAAATACCATAAATTCTATAATTTAGAACACATATTGTAGTACCTTTACCATTTCAACAATAGATTATTGAATAATTAATTAAATCTTAAATCTTAATTTTAGCACTTGATTTTTTAATTCTGAAAATTTTGGTAGGTAATTGTTATACACAAAAAACAACGCATTGTATTCAATGTTATAATACAGCCAATGTTTTTAGACTACTACAATATTAAAACCTTTTCCTTGAAGTTTAGGTGTTCAAACCCCGATAATGAAAGGTTTGGTGTTCAAACCTTAACATTGGAATTTCAGCACAAATGATAAACAAATTTCTCTAATTTTGACAAAATGAAAAATTATTTAATTTCTACCGAAATGGTAAAGGTATTACGGTATCAAAACAATGACATTTTTTTTTCATGTCGTAGGTAACACCTTGCTAACCCTACACCCTAAATACCCTAAATAATATGGGGAACCTTAAATACACCTTTAAGTACCCAAAGTAGTTTAAGCATAAAGTATATAAACATGGTTTTATGATTGGACATTTGTGTTATGGTTAAATAACCTAAAATAATCATGCTTAAGGTAAAATAATCAAGAATAGCCTAAAATAGTCTAGGGTAGAATATTTTTAAATGCCTAAAAATGGCCTACAATAAGCTAGAATAAAATAACCTAAAATAAGCAAAAATAGTTTAACATTTACTAATTAAAAATAACCAAAATTAACCTAAGGTGAAATAGCCAAAAGTAACCTTAAAAAAAATAGCCTAGGGCAAGCTAGGACAATATAAATTAAAATAGCTTAGAATAATTTAAAATAACCTAAGGTACAATAACCTAAATTAAAATGGCCTAAGGTAAAAGAATTTTAAATAACTTAAGGTAGAAAAGTTTAGAATAGCCCTAGGGTAGAATAACCTAAAATAGTCTTAGGATATAATAACTTTAAATAGCCTAAGGTAAAATAGCTTTAAATAACCTAAGATAAAACTAACCTAAAATAGAATAAAGTAGAAAAATTTAGAATACCCTAAAATAAAATAACGTAAGGTGGAAAAACTTTAAATAACTTAAAATAAAATAATTTAGAATAGCCAATTATGCAATAGCCTAATGATTATTTTAGGGTTTAAGCAATATTGTGAAATGTGGTTTAATATTGGTTTAAAGGTTTATGAAATATTACTTTAATATTGGTTTAAGGGTTTATGAAAAGGTTTTTAACATAGGTCTTTCAAAAATAATTGATACAATGAATGTTTGACACAAGAATCATCTAAATAAGAGAAGAAACAAACATTAAATGCACACTAGGAAAAGGCTTGAAAGAAAAAAATTGGTGTTAACAAAATAATTAGTGTGAAAATCCAATTTTCTAAAAACTAAAAACACAACTATTTTGTTTTATTAAATCTTTGAAAACAACACCTGTGAAAAGTCAATTACATTGGATTGTTGCAATTTCAAGCACAAAACACATCCATTTCATTGCTTTGTTATATTTGACAAAATACAAACTATTTTGTTTACAAATTTGCTTACAAAAAGTTACACCCATTTTACAAAGCAAGCATAACAACAATTGACTTTATGCAATGCACAAAAGTGTTGTGACAATTTACACCCATTTGACAAAACAAAATGTTAACAAGTTTTTGGATTAGCATGAAAATTTTGATAATCAAGGAATTTTGAATGTGCATAGAAACTAGGAGAAATTATAATATGAAAACAAACTTAAATTCAAACCCGACCACATAAAATGATGATCTAAACCAAAGCAATAAAAAAACCACAAATTTTGTACCAAAATGTTCCAACAAATTACACCCATGTCTAATAAGTCAAAAATGTCATCAAAATTTTCAACTCTTGCACATGCACAAAATTTTTTATGAAATTTTATAAATGAATTCTAAAAGGGAAAAAATGTGATAACATGACCCTAACCTTGGTGTCACGACCAAAGCAAGGGCAAGACAATGGAAGGAAGCTTGTTGAAAAGAGATCATTAAACATGAAAGGTATTGAACTCTTATTTTGAAAACAAATGTCTTTTGCATAAGTTGTTGCCATTTGAATGGTTAGGATAAAAATTGTTAAAATAATTCCCAACAATTTAAACCATCATTCGGGGACAAAATATTGTTCAATTGAAGAGCTTTTGGGTTATCACATTGAAAAACTCTTTATAGGAATTACAAGTTTTTATTCTCATGTTCAATTTGATTAACTTATGTGAAAACTATGAGCTTCTAAAATCACAAACCAAAAAAAGAGTTTTGATTTCGAGAAAGACTTTGGGAACCTCAATAAAACATTTCATTTCAATGTAGACCTAATGCAAGGAATTACAAAATATTATAAAAATGTGATGCCTCCTCTCAAATTCAAGTTATGATGAAAGAATGTTTTTATGAATAATATGTGACCTAGAATTGATTCATAATTACACTAACCATATTCTTTATTTACTTCTACAATTGAAATGAAGGAGAAATATCAATGAATATCTCATTTGTCTTAATCTCATCCCAGAAAAATTCACACCCTTTTACCATCAATTTGTTGTTATTCTATTAATGTTATTAAGGTCACAAGGGGAAGTTTCAACATTTTCATTATATTTTCAAATAATTATATAAAACAACACTGTACCCATAAGGATGAAATAACTTATATATATTTTTGTGGTAATCAAATCCATCAACAAATGTTATAAATGCATTAATACCAACATAATTAAAATGAAAAAGATTTTTTGCCCAAAATTCTTATTCAAAAATTCACATGGAAGATGTTTTTAAAATCAAAAATCAAACACCAATCACGTCATTACTTTTTTTTGTTTTTTTTTGCAAAAAATGAATTCAAATTTCCATTTCAAAAATGAGGCATGGCCTAGCTAAAGTGGATATTAATGTTTTTTTTCCCATTTTTTATTTCGAAAATTTGGTGAAATTTAACCTAAAAAATTAGAAAAATTACTTAAGTTACCGGAAAAAAAAAATCCAAAATGTTCCCAATTTCTTTGTCAAGGAATGGCAAAATTTTGCCATTAAAAAAAAAAAAACATGAATGGACATACATAATAACCTATCTAAATTGCAATGTCATTAAGCACAAGTTAACGACCTCTCAAGAAAGAAAATAACAATACGCCCAAAAAGACATCTAACTTAAATATAGATACCCATCAAAATATAATTGCTTAAGGTATTTGGAAGACAATTATATGGTGTAAAGACCATTTAATACCCATCAACATGTTGCAAAAATACGGTCATGTAATATATAAAGGTTGCATTCACACCTAATGTTAAGTCAATGCTAAGTGAAAATCTAGGTGGCATCTTAGGTGGCACCCAATGTTAAATGGGTGATTGTTTGATATTAAGTGAATGTGAATTTAACATAAAATTTTCATGGTAAATAGGTTTAGGTCCTAAATGACTAGCTCGGTGTTAGGGGGCCTTAATATTAGAGTCCTTAACACCAAGTGTGAATGCACCTTAAGGTCTTGAAAATATTGTAAGGTGAGTGTATTTTGAAACCCTTTCAAAAGATTCTATAATGTACCTACGGTGCAACCTACGACCCTTCCAAATTTGTTAAGGACCCAGCCAAGTTGTCATATAAATCTTTGATGGGTTCCTATTTCCTAACAAAGGAAGCCAGCTTAAGGCCAACTTAGCATAACCCTTGGTTAAAGGTCGAAAACGACCCTATTTAGGGACGCTTTGATGCTGAGGCGAATTTAGGGACCTCTATTTTAGGGCCGCTTTGTAACCCTTTGGCTGCACCTTGCCTTGCTTCCTTTCTTTTGCATTTTGTGAGCATTTGTCGTTGCGCGGGGAGAGCGAGAGCTCGCGCGCAAAATGGTGCAAGCCGATGCTACGAAGGCGAAGCTCGGGAAAGGGAGCGCTCGCGATGCGACGCTCAAGCTAAGTAAGTTTTTCTTGATGTCTTTCCTTTGCCGTCTCCTCATTTCCGTCGTCGTTGAAACCTTTCCTTTGTCGCTTTTGTTTGTGTAAGTAGCCGGGCTGTAAGAGTGTTTTCTCAAGGTTGCTGGCCTGCTGTTGTTGCACGGAATCTTCTTTCTTCCCTTCCGTCTGGAACTGTTTCGTTTCAGTCTCGCCTTTTGTTTTCTCTTTCCCTGTCGGTTTTCTCGTTTTCTCCTCCTCCCTGACACCTTTCTCTCTCTTTTTTCCTGTTTTTGTTTCTTTCGTTATTTATTGGCTTGCGCTTGTGTATCCGAGATTTTCTCTTGTCGCCCTACTGAGTAATGATATGATGTGCTTTTCTTTCAGAATCTCCTGCCGAATTTTTCGCGGAGAATAAGAACATCGCTGGATTTGACAATGTGAGAGCACCTACCTTCCCCCCTAACTCCTCGCACTCCCCCTGAGGTGCCCAGAAGAATCATTGAGTGTCTTGCATAGAGATCAGTTTCTTTCTACAATTGATTAATATGAGCTTCAACTCTTGTTTGGTTCAAACAGTGCATGCTTGGCTTAAGACTGTTTTGTTTTGGTTTCATTGTTGTGTGCAACAGCCTGGGAAGAGTTTGTACACAACAGTTCGGGAACTGGTGGAAAATGCTCTCGATTCCTCAGAGTCCATAGCTGAGCTTCCTGTTATTGAAGTCACAATGTAAGAAAAATCAAACTGATGCTTACTGCACACTATCCTTATTACTCTCATTTCGTGTTGCATCCCACTCTACTTCAAAATGGCTTCTTCTCTTTGCATATTTGGGGATTCAGCAATATGTCCCAACAATCCAGCAAGGTTGACAATTTTTGACAAGTATTCCCAGCCAGAATATGCAGGTATTCAAATGTGGATTCATTTTCCTCATGTGGATCCCAACATTTTCAGATTCTGTGAAGATTAAGTAGTCAATACGTCAGTAGTCATGGCAGCTCATCACTGCTATTCTTGATGAAGATGATGATGGTCTCACACTTTGTGAATGGCTTTCATAAGGTTATCACTGTGTGCATACTCATTGTCATGTTACTGTTACATTGTTGTTATGGAGACTTCTCTGCAATTACATATTTATGTATATAGTCAATAGTTATTTTTATAGGTTGTCAGGGTTTTGAGGCCCAAGATCTCTTCAAAGCTGAAGTTCTGAGCTTAATTGCTCTGCTGAAATACCATGGTTACTCTTCACAGTTTCTTTCAAATTGAACCAGAGGTTTGCTTAACAAAGAAAGAGTTCCTCTGTTTGGTTTTCTGGCCTTGGAATTTCTCAAAAATGGTCATTTCAAAGGCTTCTTAATTCTAATTGTGGAGCTTTCTGAAGGCCACTTCGTCCTCTACAGATCTTGCGCTCAAACTTGTCCATGTTGTTTCTCTTTTTTCTTCCTCCTTCCTTGGGTTGTTTGTTTTCCTTTTCTTGACTTTGACTTTTTCTTTGTTCTCTTTCTCTGTTTTCTTGTGTTCCTCTTGCTTCTTCAGTTTTTTTGGTCTTCTCCTTGTCTTTTAGGTATATTAGGTTTTGTTGAGCCACCCAGCATCATGACTGAGTTTCCCCATTACTGTTGGTCTTATTACAGAATTTGAGTTTGTTGGTTAATGATGATATTCCACCCATTGCTGGGAGCTGAAGAAGTCGGTGGGGATGATGTGGTAGGTGATCAATTCCATAACTGTTGCTATTGACAGTCCATGAACATGTGTATGGCTGTCACTGTCATTCAGACCCCTATTCAGTTTTGTTTTGGTCTTGTTTTCTCTTTTGTTTGGGGTTGGGTTTCCTTTTTCTCATAGTTGCTGAATGGTTGCTGTTATGTTGTCAGATCTGAAATATCCATAAGCTTATTGTTGGTTCATCTCTCAACTCTTTTCAGGTTGTAAGTATGGAGAGATTCTCAATACTTATGGAGGTATTTCTGTTGCATACCATTCTGTTGGCTATTCATAGTTGCAGCTACAAGGCTACCATTGAGTGCAGCTATCTGGTCCCATGTATGGCAGGACCTGATTCTTCCTTCTCATCTGCTGTGCAGTGAGGAGATCAGCAGGTCTGCATTCAATGCACTCATTGGACTTGTTGATCGGGAGCGTGTTGATGCTGCTCTGTATGATGACTTTGAGTCTGACAAGGCAAAGGAAGTAAGAGATTCAGTGCTTCTGCTTAATTGATCCAGAGATGTAAACTTATCAACCTACTTTGGATTCTTTCAATGAGATGGGATTTTAAGCTCACTAGCCCAACATCAATTTTAACAATCCCCCAACTGCTAAAATTATGGTGCTTTAAACCTTGTTCAGGGTTGAGCTATGGATGTCACTGACCTCTCTCTGCATGCAGAAAAGGCTTGCCAAAGAGGCACGGGATCAATTGAAGCAAGCCAAGGCTTTAGCTGCAGGGAAAAAGGTCAAGGAAGCTATTGCTTCAAAGATTGGTAAAGGCAGGGGTGACACATCGTTCTTCAAGGTCACCTGTAAGGTACAGCAAAGCTCATAGCTGCAGTTGAGCCTCTACTGATGTTCGCTTGACAAGGGATTATAAATTATTCCATTTTTTTGTATTTCCAAGATCACAACTTCCCTGATTGCACTTAAGAGCTAGAGTAAGGATTCTCACTAATGTGCTAAATGTGTGCAGGACAATGGGAAAGGCATGCCACATGATGATATTCCAAACATGCTTGGCAGAGGTCAGTATGTTAGTGAGAGATGTGCCTATCTGGACTCTGATATTTGAAATTAGGAGACCTTGTGGTTGGGGTTTGAAGAGGTAGGTTGACTTGTTTCAATTAGTGGACATTGTTTGTAGGTCATCACACTTTTGGATGTACTTATGCTGGTGGGGTACTTGTCCTGAAAATTTTGTCCTCATTGGATCATATATTGGTGGTACAGTGCTGTCTGGAACAAAGTACGGGTTGAAGCAGACCCGTGGGAAGTTTGGATTAGGTGCCAAAATGGTAAGTGTATTGCTGTGTGTATATATATGGCAACAAGTGTTTTTGTATGCCAACATTTCTAAAATTAATAACTTGTATTTGTGGGGAGTAATCATGACTAGGCACTGCCATTCATGATAAAGGTGATGATCTGCTACTTTGTGAGTGGCACTCACAAGATAATGACCCCTCATTCTTTTGTTGTATGTTCTGGATTGACTGGAACTGACATGCATTTGTTTGGTTATTTGCATGTTTTTTGTGGAGTTTGTCTCGGCAATGTCATTCATATAGATTTTGTTGTCAGCAATGCATCAATATTCTTAGCCTGTTTTGTCACTATTGTTTGATGGTCCAAACATCCAGGCACTGATCTGGTCAAAGATGAGCACTGGATTGCCTATTGACATTTGGAGTGCCACCAAAAATCAAAACTTTATTTCTTTCTGCCGGCTTGATATCAACATTCACAAGTAAGCTGTAATAACTGTTGATTGGCATCAGAGAGTTCTTAACATATAGGCCTTATGTTTGCATGTGTATCTCTATCTTTCAGGTTTTGCTTGTCCCCATGAAAGCTTCTATGTCTGTAATCCAGCCGGTATCTCTACAACCCTGAAAATTGCAGTGATTTTCAGAAATGGCAGATCACTGTAGAATGCTTGAGTGGTGGGTACTTATCCATGGTTCAATAATCAATGGCCTGTCACAGAAACATTCCCAACATTCATATCCATGAGAAGCGAAGCAACACAGAGGGGTGGCGAGGAGCTGAACTTCAGGTCACTATAGAAGGCAACTGGACAACCTATCGTGTAAGCATGTACTTTGAGATGAAGTTAACCTGCAAACTCTTTAATGTCCACTGTGCTAAGTTCATGAATGATCAGTATCACATTGTTTGGCTGTAGAATACAAGGCTATTTTTATGGATATATGCTGTTGATTCTGGTTACAGTCAAAGATTATCAGCTACATGCGGCAGATGGCAATCATCACCCCATATGCTCAGTTCCTCTTCCGCTATATTGGTCCAACACCTGAGTGAGTGATTCATTTCCTCAATATTGTTGAGAATTCAGTGCAGTCTCCTTCATGTGCTTCATTCACAAGTGTTTCTGATTCCCTTTTCTCTCCCTTCAATCCTGACACATCTGGGTTTTTACCATAGGCAGTCTAGAATTGCTGAAACCGTGGGGAATCCTTAGAATGGATGGCAGCATATGATTGTTTTCTGAATTGCAATTAGCCACTTGTGCAGCAAGAACATGACAATACGATTTGCAAGGCGCACAGATGTGATGCCCCCTATTCCTGAAGAGACCAAGTACCATCCCTCAGCAGTAGATCTTTTGCTTGTGAAACGATTGATTGCGGACACAACAAAGCAAGATTTGTTCCATTTTTTGCAACATGAGTTTATCAGTATCAACAAGTCATATGCTGATCGCCTTATTGGTACAGAACCTCCTCTGAAAGCTGGACTTAACAGTATATGCTGATACACACTGTTATGGGCTGCTTCCTATCTTTTCCTGAGTTTGTTGCTACTTTCTTTGGTAGACACAGCAGTTAGACATGCCCTTTCATTTTTTGCACCAGATAATCAGTTTTAATAGTTTGCTGGTGTCAAGTCTAGGTGAAATGGGGCCAGAGTTCTCTCCCAAAATGCCTGTGAAGTCTCTGAGTGATGAGCAGATTGTACGAATACATCAGCTGTTCCGCCAGGCGAAGTTTGATGATCCAACTGGTGATGTATGTCCTCCATTCTTCAGTATTCTGCTGCAGTAGCCAGTTGACTGGCCAGTACCATATCCCTCTGGCGCCAACTTGCCTGGAACTGGAGGTTGCATCTTGCATGTGATGAGAACTCTGATCAGTAGGTCTTTTGTGAGATTATTTTTGTTTCTGAGTCAGCTCATTGTTCTGCAGTGCCTTCTAGATCATGTTTTGTGGCAGCTGTTTTCAGTAACTTGCTCTTTGAAGTTAAACTCCTTTTCTGACTTGCAATTCGTGCCTCTGCAGTGCCTAAGCCCCGCGGGAGAGTATAACCTACGTCTAGGTATCATGAAAGAGCTGCGTCCTGATATGGTTGCAACTTATGAGGGCAGGTAATTTCATCCCAAGTGTTTCTGGGTTGATATCACCACCAGGTTGTGCTAAATGTTATGTGTGGGTTATGATGGTAGTCATTTTGTAAACCAGTTCTGCAACATGTGGTAATCTAGGGGCTTCTGAATCATTGGGGGAAGAATGGGCAATGCGGCTGCCACCACATTGAAAGTCGGGTTCCAGAACTCAGTTACTCTTTGTTGGCAGTCTATGTGAGGATCATTCTTCTGAAGCATCCATGCAGAGATGCCACAATTTTGTTGATCATTTGACATGAGGGAATTTCCTGGCAAAAATAACTACTCCCTTACAATGGCACTGATGTAGGTTAGTGTAGGTGCAAGTTGTGAAAATATCTCAAGGGCAAGTCAAGAAGCAATTGGACTAAATGAATCACAGACATTTACACTCGTCCCTCTGATGTCATTTAAGGTGTCAAGCTCTGCACCTTGTTGAAATTACTCTAAGATATTTCTACCCACAGCTTTCGAGATAGTTCCCTAGAGAATTTAAAGAGCAGGGCCACAGCCATGTTGAAGTTCACAGGGTCTGATGATATTTGATTACCATCCGAAGGACTATAATACTGAGTACAGGTTTTCTCACAAGACAAATTGAAATGAAAGCAGCTATCTTCATGCTTGGAAGTTCAATTTCTAATGTTTGTGTGGCTGCAGTGCTCAAGTTTTCGAAGGACACCCATTTATAGTGGAATCTGGTGTCAGCCTTGGTGGCAAAGATGTGAAGCCGGTATTTTCACTGCCTCTCTATTTCTGAGGTCACTTGTAGTTTCTCTTTGCATGTATTTCCTTGGTCTCTTGAGGACAAGGATTTGACAAGAATGTGCACCTGCAGTTTTCTGAACAAAATTTTGGTTAGTGATTTTCTTCAACAAGCGTTTGGAAGGGACATTCAAGGGACCTTCACAGACCTTCACAATCCATTATTGCAGCCTATGAGCTATTATTGATTGTGATCATGCAGGGCATCAATATATTCCGGTTTGCAAACCGAATTCCCCTCCTGTTTGAACAAGGGGGTGATGTGGTTACACGCACTGCTATGAAACGCATAAAGTAAGCCTTGCTTCTTTCCTAGCCTTTTCATTAGCTACACCTCTTAAGTGCTAGCTAATACCATGATTTAGTCTTCACTTTGCTTCCAAAAATGCAGTAGAAATTCAGGAAGCAGATTCGTGTGTAATTTATTGCTATAAGTTGTATTATGTTCTTATCTACATCCACTACCATGAGTGGGTGAATTCAGTGTGGAAAAATGGCAGCTAGTCACTTGAATTCATGAAAAAGATATGATGTGGTACTTTGTGATTGACACTTGCAAATCTATCACAACACATCATTGTTGTGTTTGTTTTGGTTTAGCCAGAACTGTAACATTTGTTTGGCTGCCTTAAATGTTTTGTGGAGTTAGTCTCTGCAACCACATTGATATTCTTCTTTCCTACTTTCACTGGCAATCAAAGATGACATGATGTGTTGTAATGTAGCTGGGGCAACTACAAAATAAACCAAGCACAAGACAAGATTGGTGTTTTCGTCAGTATTGTGAGCACCAAAATTCCATTCAAGGGCACTGGAAAGGAATACATTGGTGATGATATTTCTGAAATTGCTGCAGCAGTGAAGGTAAGTGTCATGTGAATCTGTTTCTGTGTATGCTCGCTGATGAACTCCAACTGATGTTGTAAGACACAAAAATGACTTGTGTGCTCTATGCTGCAGTCTGCCCTTCAGAATTGCTGTATACAGCTCAAATCAAAGATTGTACGACAGCAGCAAGCCCGTGAACGACTACAACGGAAGCGCAATCTTTCAAAGTAAGCATGGACTGAAACGCATTCTAGTGTTGCTTTTGCTAAGATTTTCCTACTGTCACTTTTTTGTTGTTTGATTGCTCTTTTGTCTAATGGGATACAACATGTCTTGTATTTTCTCCTTGCCCCCATCCTGAGACCTCAATCTTAGAACTCACAACATATCTTCATGTTATATAGATACATAGCTGATGAGTCATGTGCTATTGTCTTGTATTTTCTCCTTGCCCCCATCCTAAGACCTCAATCAAGAAACTGACAACATATCTTCATGTTATATAGATACATACCAGATGTGTCACGTGCTATCTATGAAGTGTTAGAGCTCATGGTGAGTGGACACAAATCAAAGAGGCAGCGATATGGTGTTGAATATCAAGAGATGCTTGATAAAGTGGCAGGCCGTGAGGTCACTGAGGCTACAATTAAGCAGAAGCTCACCCAACATGTCCAGCAGGTATTCTTACATCCTTCTTTGTTTCTGGACCTCTCTATCTGTTGGAAGATCAGTTGGGAAGTCTTGTTCATTAATTGATTCCTCAAACTCAGAGCGTGAAACCTAAGTGATATTTCTAGAAGCTGAAAAACCTCAAGGGCTTGAGCTTTAGATCTTTTGCAGAGAATGGTTTTGTTTGAAGAACCATTATTAGAATATATGCAATGTTTGAAGAATTGATGAAGAAATTCTGGATTGTCTGTCAGGTTGACTCTGAAATGGCGCTTGAATTTGCCACACAAAGTGGAATGGCTGATGCTGTCCGGGATACTATTTATTTGCGGACTTTGGACAGTAAGCGAACTTTTGCTCCAGATCTTCACAACTCTGTGTGTGTCTTACGCCTCTTCTCAGGGTTGTGATGGCTTCTTCCACAAATGTGGCTAAAGTGGGATGTTCCAAGTGTACACTGTATAGATCAGGTTTCTTAACCTGATTTGAAGGAAGGACATTGTTATTGTAATGTCAGCTCCAACTGATGGCTTAGGAGAAAAATGAAAAGGTCCATTTCCTTCAATTAGTCTGATTCTTTCTCATCTAAGGCAAAGAACTATTAGTTTCAAACATGTCGTTTTCACCACCATCACCACATGTGATAGTGTGTTTGTTGTTTATTTATGGACATTCAATTCAACTTGCAGATGAGTGCTACCAGTGTATCAACTTTTAACTGACTGATGTTTGCTTTCTTCTTCCCCTCACTTGCTCCTCTCTATTTTGAAGAGTTTCTTGTTACAAAATCCAAACAGAAACATTTGTACTTCCACTTCTTTCAGTTCCTGCTTCAAAGCTAATGGAAGTAAACAGGATTCTTGCAAGTTGTGCATTGACCCAATTTCCACTTCTAGCTTGGCTGAAACTCATCAACAGTGTCTTCCCAAAATCTTCTGATCAGTGTGCCATTTCTCCAGGTATGTTACAAGTACATCACCTCTTAACTCTTAACCCTTTTGTGTCAATTTGCAAGTTTAGGCAGAAAGCAGTTCCAACTGAAGAGTTGGGGATGGGAGGGGACACAGAATGAAATGTCACATTGATTCTCACAATGTCATTGTGATGGGTTTTCAGTGATTGCAACTGGTGTGCTTCTTCCTCCTTCATCTATGTTTTTAAGCTTCTTTCTATCAGCAATAGCTCTTTCTTGTCACAAGGCTAGGATACTTTTGCCATTGATTAGTAGATTTGTCCATGTAAGAGAGCACTAGCTGTGGTCTTATGTCCTGCAAGCAGAAGCTCTGTGTATCCATGTCCTTGATCCTGATCTTGAGTTGATTCTTTGATGTCCTTAGGAATCCATTTTTTTTTGAAGTGGTCACCAAGTTCAGAAATGGTTTCCTGGACTTGGGGATGATGTTCTGCTGCTTTTGCAGATTGATCCACCACAGAAAAGAAATGTTTTGGGCCAAAGTAACAGGGTTTTTGAAATGGGCATCGCAAAGCTCAGATAACATGAGACCTGTGAGGGAAGCTGATTTGCTGCTTGCAGACCTGCTGAGCTTGGCCATCACACAGTCTTGATCTGGATGGAAAGCCCATTGAGCTTAGGATCCCAGAGCTTTTCTCTTCTTCTTTGATCATCCTTTGTGATTCTTGTTCTGTAACTAGAAGTGGATGTTGCAACAGCAGAAACCATTGTTGAAGCAAACAAACTAGACAGATTGATCTCACAGTTGATTGTGAACGCTTCTAAGACACTTGAGATTGATTCTCAGCAGGATGTGTTTTGCTTTTGCTTGTCCTCAATGAACTACTGACACAGAATTCCACTCTCGGAGATCTTCACCACTGCTGCACATGAAGTTGAGAATTTTCTCTCTTGGAGATCCTCACCCCTGCTGTGCATGAAGTTTAGAATTTGTGTGGATTCTTTTGTATTCTTTGCCTCAAGAAAAGACCTCCAGAAAATCTAAAGAATATATGTGTCTTTTTCTTCCTTAATGGATGGCTGGAATCTGTGTGATCGATTCTTGATTCTTTTTGTAAATCTTTGCGTGGATCAAGAGCCTCAAGAATCTCAAGAATGTCTTTTAGGGTTTTTTTTCTGGTCGAAGAAATTAAGCACCTGTCGATTCCGTCGTGCCGCCACGTCCTAATTGCAGCAACAAGCAGTGCCTCACATGGCATCTTCTCCAGCACCTCACATGGCAACTTCTCCGTTCGCAAACAAGCTTTACTTATATGTGTTTTTTGTTTCAGGTTTTATTTTTCCTTCCCCGGAAGTTTCTCTCTGACCCGGGGTTCATCTCTGTCGAACTGCAAAGCTGCAAATCTTTCGGTTTTCAAGAAGAATCCAGTCGCAGTCTGTCATCAATATAGCCTTGGAATTAGGGCGGTTGCATGTTTTACAGTATTGATCCGGAACTTCTTTGCTGCTGTTGTTGAAGTTCGAATCTGGTTCTTTTGGGAAGAAGCGGCAGCGCGCATCTCGGTCAGGTCTCTATCAGCAGGAGGCTGGAATGAGTTCCCGTCCTTTGGTTTAGGTGGAGATTTGAAAGAATATCTCGGTTTTCGGAATGGCAGCAACGACTAGAGTGGTGCGGGCTCTCAGCAGGAGCATGGGAATCAAATCCTCTCCTGCTGCTTCTTTAAGGTTCGGCACTCAGAAGCCTTCTGGGAGATGGCTTGCATCTTCTGCAACTGGAGTAGAAGAACAAGAAGTTTTCCGATATGGACAGATGCCTGGTTGGGTTTCCGTCAGCAAGGAATTGGCAGCAGCTTCTTCTTCTTCTTCTTCTTTCAACACTTCAATACTGCCGTCTTCTTCAATCGGTGAGTGGGGCAGTTGGCATTGCAACCTTTGTGTGTTCAGATCCTTGGTTTCAACATGGGAGCAACTCTTTTGTGCATTTTGTTTTTTTGATCATCACTAGTCTTGGAGAGCAATACTGCTTCTAGACCGAAATTGTTTACCTAGCCTAGAACACAACACAACTGCCTGTGTATGGTAGAGATGTCTTTTGCAAGAGAGTTGTCTGAACCAAAGAGGGGACTGATAAGAAGAGAAGCAGGGCAGCGACGGAGTATGTTCATACAAACACAATCAACACCAAACCCTGACTCTCTCATGTTCCAGCCGGGAAGACCAGTCATGGAGGTTGGCAGCTCTGACTTTCCGAATGCACGTGTGGCTATGCAGTCTCCATTGGCAAAGGCCCTCTTCTCAATTGATGGTATGTTCAATTTCTCCTTCTTCTGGGACACATGCTAATCTACTTTTTGGTTTAAGTGAATGTGTTATGTAGAAGATGATATTTGAGTTTCTACATCCTGTTTTGAGGCAGTACATGATGTTGTGGTTCTTCAGGTGTGACAAGGGTGTTCTTCGGGGCTGATTTTGTGACAATCACAAAGGAAGATGAAATGTCGTGGGCTGTGTTGAAGCCTCAGGTATTTGCTACAATTATGGAGTTCTATTCCACAAAGCAGCCTCTCTTTTATGAGGCACAGGCACAGGCTTCAGACACTGCAAGACATGAGGTATGTGTCCAAACCATATCAGGATTCTGATCAGTACCCTATCTTTTTATTTTGGTCAAATTTTTCATTGTGCTTTCCTCTTCAAACTGTTTATATTTTCTCAGACTGGGGTTTCTTATAGTTTCTTCAAATCCAGCTGTTTTTGTTTCTCTCCTAATGGGCAAAAGCACCCCAATAGAATGTATTTTCTTTATTGTGCCTCCTTTTATGAGAGTCCCCAACTTTGAATATTGTTTCACAAAGGGATTTTCATGATGAGGGATATGGTGAACAGGATGATGATGAGACAGTAGCAATGATCAAGGAACTGCTGGAGACACGGATTCGACCTGCTGTCCAAGATGATGGTGGTGACATTGAATACAGGAGCTACGATGCGTAAGTGTGTAGATATGACATACCTTTTGTCATATCTTGTGATTGTTTTTCCAATCTATCTTATGCATGAAGGACAGCTTACCACTGGTCAGCTAGTTAAGTTCTGAGCTTGCAGATACTACCATCTGTCAGGCAGACATGTTGCCCCTGGTTGAATTGCAGTTTATGAACTTTTACTCTATTACAATACCATCAATCCTAGCCGAAGTCTTTATTGTTATTCACTCAAATTATCCATGTCTCCATTAATGGCCAAAGTGATGCTTTCTACACAAGAAAATCCACAAAACCCTAGATCCCAAACTTGGGAAGGCAGGAGGAATTGACTTCCGGCTTCAGAATTTTCTGTTTATGCTCCATGAGATCCATCTTGAAGTTTCTGCTGATTCTACACTTTATCCACAGTCAGTTCAAAACAGGGTAGCACTGAGTTTTTTTTATGTTGCATAACTGTTTGGACAAATTGTGCAGGGAATCAGGCATTGTCTCCTTGAAGATGCAAGGGGCTTGCAGTGGATGTCCAAGCTCTGCAGTCACCCTCAAGTCCGGTATTGAGAATATGCTAATGCACTATGTTCCTGAGGTGAGCTCCTCTAGCCTTCACATTTCGCTGTCATAATCATCACCCCTTGTTTAGGGAAGGGGTCTCACCAATCCAACTTGTAAGCATGGTGTAGGTCTGTCAGCCAAATTTTAATGGAACCGCAGAGTCATTGTACACCTTCTATCACACACAACCTGGGCAATTCCTCTTGTTCTGGTCTTAGCTGTGTTGCCTATCAGGGGTAATATACCTGGTCCTAGAGGGGTTTGTGTCTATACCCACCCCATTTGTACTGTAGCTTAGCCTCATGACCCTGCTCAATAATCCGAAGGTAGAGGTGGCAGTCAATGTTTCTAATAATGTTGTGCTATCTTGGATAGGTCAAACTGTTTAGGAAATAGGAGATACCATTGAGACCAATTTCCTCCAAAACAATTTAATGTGGTGAATGAACTTAAAGGAAAGGAATTTGAAAGTTGTGTGGCCGTTGCTTGCAGTGATGGAAAATTATGCTGACTCTTGTTCTGGTGAACTCTGGGAAGCAGGTCAAAGGAGTTGTAGAAGTTCATGACTCTGACTCTGACGAAGAAGAGAGTGCAAGCCCAGCAGGCTGAAGAACGCCTACTTTTGTGTCCCTCTGTTAAGGCACCTAATCAAATAAGTTTGTTAAACTTAGCATGGAGTTTCACATTCAGTACGTATCCTAAAGAGCAATAGTTAATCACCCAGTAGGTCTCATTGCTAGCTTCTTGATTTTGCAAGTCTCCTCTTGATTTGCTTAAGATCAGGATAGGCAGTGTGCTCAGAAGTTAATTTAACTTGCTGGCCAACTGAAATGGAAGTCTCATCATACTTGGCTTTAGATCGAGATAGGCAGGGTGCTCAGAAGGTGACATAACTTTATGTAATGTGCTGGCCAAATGAAATTCCTATTTCCCGTCAGAAATCACATTGTGTACTACTCAAATTTGTGTGGTTAAAATGTTGTAAATGATTTTCTGCATAAGGCTTATATGTAATAGTCTGTGGATACACAATCGCATGTATTATAGCACATCATGTTAATTTGCATGTATTTGCAGTTGTTCCTGAGACATGCTTTAAGTTCTTAGGAGCATAATACTTCCAAACTTAGTCATTAATAATCATAATCTAGCCTGTGTGCACATGATCAAGAAGATGTACTCAGGTGGCTGTCGTTGTGAAGTAGTCAACACCCAGTATTGGTGAAGACCTTTTGATACAAAGACCACAGTCTAGTGGGAGCTTCAAATTGGAGGAGGATGCAGTGCAACTGAGATTTTTTCTTTTGCATCATGCAACAAGTAAACCATCCTCACCCAGCAACAGTCTAAAAACCTGAAGACCTTTCTTCATTCTGTTTTTTGTTGTGTAGCTTGCTTAAGAGTGACAACAGACTGCATATTTACCTTTTTCAAAGAGTTCAAAGCCTCTTTCCATTACTTACTGGTAGCTATTGTTTGAGGCTTACCATTGATAACCATCTAGTGACCTGAAGCAAAACTGCCATTTCAAATCCTTCTTTATATATATGAGCCACTCTCAAATCCTTTTATATATGAGCAACTCTTGAACTTCCAAGAGTTGTGCCAAAGTACTTCTGTAGTATCCTCCCTTAGTCAAGACTCTCAAATCCTTTTATATACGAGCAACTCTTGAACTTCCAAGAGTTGTGCCAAGTACCTCTGTAGTATCCTCCCTGAGTCGAGCATACATCCAGATTTCAAATTCTAGGCCAAACCTGGCAAACACCTAACCCCTTCTTTGTTCAAATTTTCTGAGTGAGTGAGTGAGTTGAAGAAACCGACAGCTCCACATTCACATGACTTGTGCAACTGGCTTATTCAAAAAGTGAGAGAGGGATTTGAATAGAAAGCCTTTCTGCAACAATGGATCCGTTCTTTTGAACGACTGCCAAATGGAGGGGATGCTCTTGGTAAAGCTTCAGAGTGGCCGCATCAGGGAAGTCAACAATCAGCGCCACATCTGCTGATCCACCTGCGCCTGTCCATAATGCATCACACCATCAGCCTGATATGAAAAAGACAAAAAAGATGTCCTATGGTGACATGGAAGGCTTATTGTGCTCTGTCCTACGGCCTGATGAACTTCGCCAACATGAACTAAGCACGGAACTGGAACTAGTGAAAAAGAAAAGCATGTCACCAGACAAAAATAGAACTTTCAGAAAGAGTTTTGGGCACAATTGTCAAGCTCAAAACCCCAAAAAGTCACTGAACTCAAAAACACTCTGGAAAACTTTAATCGCAGAAACTTCAAACCTCTCCTCTTTTCTACCAGAGAAGAAAGGAAACAAAAAAACTCTGGAAAAGTACAATCTCAGAATTTCAAACCTCTCTTCCAATTCTACCAAAGAAGAAAGACAGCACTCTGGAAAACTATAGTTACAGAACTTAAAACCTCTCCTCCAATTCTACCAAAGAAGGAAGAAAACACTCTGGAAACTCAACAACCACAGAACTGCAAACATCTCCTCCAATTCTACCAAAGAAGAAAGCGACAAATTTGTAACCTTCTCCCAATGAGACAAATTCAGTTGTGGAGAGAAATGATATGAGCAAAAGGGAGGGAACAAAACCTATGGTCTCGGAGATGATGAAAGACAGTATGGGCACATGAGGCTTGAGAGACTCGCGCAATTTCTTGAGCTCTTCCACACAAATTGATGCATCCTCCTTCTTCACCAGCTTGAATAACAGGATGTGTCTTAGAGCCATATTTTCTATAACACTTTAAAAACTTACAAAACTGTTGTTTTGCCTTTCTTTTTTGTGTGTCAGGCAGGTCCTAAGTCTCAACTATAAAGAAGAAGGATAGATAGTTCGGGTGTGTTTGGTAGTGGGCAGCTGAGAAGTGATGATTGAGTGACTCCTCTACTACTCTTAGAGATTATTGCTATAGAATGTACTAAATGCTCAGATGGGTACACGTTCCTTTCACATAAAAAGGCTCAAAACTTTCGAGTTTTAAACACTAAAAGTTGCACACAACATCATCATGTAGAATGAGATTCTTTCTAATTCTTTGACTTTGGACTGTTGTGGGCACCCTTGGGTCCTTTCACCCGAAACAACTACTACTACTAGCCCTTCCAAGGGCATGCTGCCATTCCAGTCAAGGGCAAAGAGTTGTGGGACCCTTTTGTTGTCACATGTGAAGTCCAACATTTTGTTCAATCTTTCAATGTGAAGGGCACTTGTTGGGGGGGAAAAAAAAGGGTAGAAACCCTGCAAAAAGCTTTATTAAAAAACACACCCGAGAGTAGGAAAATGTATAAAGGTGAAAGAAAAACGAGAAATTACACGACGTCAAGCTGGCTCAAAGTAGATGTCAAAATTTCTCCGTGTCCAGAACTGACTGCCTGTGTAATAATAGGTCAACCATGTTTCTCCATGTCAAAAAATCTGAGGACCTGCAATAGGTCAGCCATGGTGATGGGAAGTGTGTCCTGAAGGTGTGGAAGTCAAGGCAAAAAAAACCTTCACAAAATTTCATAAGAAAATCAAGAGATGTCATTTGAGATTTGAATACACTTTGTTGTTTTATAACATGCATTGTCATTTATGGGGCTTGCAGACCAATTGTTGGATTGGGAGAAAATGTATTTTTGTACGAAAAGATGTGAAAATATGTGGGAATCTGCCAACAATAGACAATTTGAAACCTATTGGAAAACACAATACAACCCCAAAAAGAAAACTAACAAATATTTTTAAATTTCCATCACCCATATCCATTTTAAATTCCAAAATATTAAAAAACAATAAAAAAAAAACTTAAATCATTTCTAGATTATGGCATTTAGAAGTCAATATTATTTCAAGAACAAGGTCAATCTTTTTTTCAATTTTTTTCATGAAGCACAAACTTCTAAGGAATCTTCAAAGTGTGAAGGGACTTTAATGGTCAATCTTTCAATGTGAAACGTAGTTTCTACAACAATCTTTCACCTTGAAAGGCACATGGGCCCTTCATATTTGAAGCCCACTTTCACCTTTAAAAACCATTATTTGGTCGACTACCACATTACATATATTGAAATGTTTTGTTATTATTTTTAATCCTTGATTGATTGTTGACCCCCTAGTTCCTTTTGCTTGAAAGGACTAACTATCACATTTCTTCTTTTCATTTGATGTGACCATTTGACATTAATCCGGAGAGGAAATGGAAGTATGAAAGGAAAGGATATAAGTTCAAGTTCATTTGTTACAAATCATATGTCAATAGAAAAATCCATAAAGTGACCTTGATTTTGGATTTTCATTTCACCCCCTAACCCCTATTTCAACTTGAAACCTTGTCATTCACAAAATGATGAAATTTTATTGAATAAAGGGAGATTTTTATTTTTTTTTCTTTTTCCCACTTTGTACCATAATATTTAATGCACAAGATTCAAAATAATTATGCCAATAGTAAGCATAGTAACAACGAAAGTGTTCAAGAAGAAAAAAGATAAGGTGAAACTTAAATTATCCTAATTTTTTTGCTAATTTGAGGCTCATTTTATTTCATTCCATTTTTAAATGCAATGTATTTTTACTTTTTATTTCTAATGCCATCAGCTTAATGAACAAACTCATTGTATCGATACTATGTTTTAATCATTTTATGGATATTTCAAACATCTAAATATTAATAATTAAAGTATTAATTCAATTACCAATTACTTCTTACAAGCTAACAATTAGAATGGAAGGTGGGTCTAGAAGGGTGGAAGTCAAAAAGTAATTAGATCCACTATTATAGTTCAACTTAAGATGGAAGATGCTTGAATATTTTGCATTGTAATGGAAATTCATCAACAAAAGATTAATTAACTGGGATGAGAATTGGAAGACCTTTTGGCCTTTTCATTCCCCAAGTTGCATTATTGTAAACGTGTAAAGAAAAATCCACTTGTTTGTGTAAACATGCAAAGACAAATACAACAATTGGTGTGAAATGATTGTAAAATCCATAAACACATACCTATAACATGCAAATTTTGTATGATCATAACGTAATTATCATACTATTTTTTTTTATCATTTTTATGTGAGTGAAGTGTAAAATTTGTACAATATATGTATGTAGAGTTTTTGTGGTGTTTCCAAACACGACAAATGTGTTAATATGAACACAAACGTAAACAAAAAATATATTGAAAACATTGATTTTTCATTATTTAAAACTTTTGTGATGAAAGGTTCACCCCCAAGAGGTCCTTTTAATGAAAGCCCATGGTTGATGGGATAACATTAATATCACCATCATGGTTACAATGATCATAATATAAGGGAGATTCAAATGCATAAAATGTGTGAATAAAAAGGATGAATTGAACAGCATCACTTCTTATAACACGAAGATCTTGGTGGTTATTAATGGCTATAATATTAGTGGCTATTGGTTGATGTTTTATTGGTGGTTATTCATTGTTATTATATTACCGGTTATTACTATAATTTTTATTAATGAATATTGTTAAATATTTTATTAATGGATATTGTTAAATATTTTATTAATGGATATTGTTAAATATTTTATTAATGGATATTGTTGGCTATTTCATTAATGGTTATTGTTAGTTATTTCATTAATGGTTATTGTTGGTTATTATATTAGTGACTATTGGTGGATATTTTATTAATGGTTATTGGTGCATATTCTATTGGTGCCTATTAGAAGCTATTTTATTAATGGTTATTAGTGTCTATTATATTGGTGCTTATTGATGAGTATTCTATTGGTGGTTATTTTAAATTGTATTACAAGTATTGGTGGGTATTTTATTATAAGTTATTGTTGGTTATTTTATGTTATATTACAACTATTGGTGATTATTATATTATAAATTATTGTTGGATATTCTAAGTTATGTTATCATAGGCTATTGGTAATTATTTTATTGTAGGTTATTTTAAATTATTTTTCATAAGCTATTATTGGTTATTTTAGCTTGGGTCATTATATTTTATTTTAGATTATTTTAAATTATTATACTTATGATGAAATAACTTATAATAACATAAAGTAAAATGACTTTAAATAATTTAAAATATAACTTGAAATAACATATATTAACTTAAAATAAAAATAACTTGAAGTAGAACCTAAAGTTAATTGAATAATTAATTTAAAATAACTTAAAAGCATAGTAAGCGAGCTAAGATACATTAAGGTAGAATAACGTATAATAGTTTAGGGTGTAATAATTTATAATAACATGTAATAATTCATAATAACTAGGTATAAGTTAAAATAAGTAAAATAATGCAAAATAATATAGGATATATCATAAAATAGGATATATAGGATATTCAAAACAACATAAAAATAAAACTATTTACTAGGGTATCTATATACAAAACAAGTTTAACATAAAAAAAAACTTTTAGATTTTTATTATTATTTAAAACATGGGTAATTATTTACATAGATTAGGCATTTGTTAATGTAGAATACATTCATCAAAACTCATTAGTGGGGATCCAAAGGGTACCTCAATATTGTAAACAACTTACCACATTAGAAAAGATGTAATTGCAATTCACATTCCAACATGGAAAGTTTTTAAATTGATGCATTTCCCATCCTAGAAATTAGTGGATGGGTTACGCTTCACAAACTTTAGATTTTCCTTTTTCACTCCTCACATTTGTACACAATTTAACTTATGGTGTGTAAATTAAACAACAAGCTCCATAGTTTATAGCCTACAAACTTATATTATTCTTCAACAAGAAAGTTGTTGATCCAATAACATTGAGTGATTTTTGTTTCTTGCTATATAATGACATAGGTGGGGTGTTTTGGAATTTACAATTGGGCAAATGTTCTATTGTGTAGATGCTTAAAGTATTCATGACCTTTTCCATGACAAAGTTAGGGGGAGAAATTGGATAGTGGTAGTTGTGTAGTAGAAAGAAATCATGTGACATGAATGGCATGAATTATTTGAAGAAAAGTCCTTTTCAATTTCCAAGTTGTTTTGAATCTCGATATAATACTTTTGATGATTAAAACCCAAGTATCTTTTTCATCACATATTCAAATCACAAAAGCATAATATAAAGGCATTGAATGTAATAATTAAACATTAGCCCACATGTCACCATGCCTCCATTTTTAAAAAATTCTTCTACATGCATTCATCAATAAAAAGAATAGGCAAAATAATACTAGTGTATTTGTGTCGCAACCCTACTTTGGCCAAGTGTGGGGGTGAAGCCCAACATTTGGAAAAAGTGAGGATTTGGAGTCCTCCGGGACTCCCGAATGTTTAGAGCTCGACAGCAAGGCCCAAAACACCTTGCATTGGGGTGTTCTTGGTGTCATTGGAAAGGTCTTGAAGCGTAGATATCGA
>Ga0209208_10001312_pt1 | contig 34751 bp, 27 predicted proteins | sample S1TSphfallax_3_FD_187694 | JGI IMG/M metagenome (GOLD analysis project Ga0209208, IMG submission 187694) | Host-associated microbial communities from peat moss isolated from Minnesota, USA - S1T2_Fd - Sphagnum fallax MG (SPAdes) (version 2) | ecosystem: Host-associated > Plants > Peat moss >...
TGTTGAGCTAGTATGTATCAAAATTGAAAACTCACTATTGTGGCTATTAATCTGCAATCAAATAAATGTTGAATATCCACACCAATGGTAATAAATATTTATACGGTAATATCTTGGTATCTTCAACATCAATTGTATTATTTGTAGAAATTTTCAAATTTTCAAATTTTCAAAACAAATGTTTTTGTTTGAGGAAAAAATTAATCTTTTGAAATATTCATATATATATATTCAAATTTAATCAATTATTCAACAAACATGTGTTGAAGCCGGCCCCTGTACTATAACACTTGTCATTACACTAGTTGATAATTGAGTAATATTCAAATTTGAAAATGGGTTGCTCAAAAATTCTTTAAACTTTGAACCTTAAATGCATTGACGTAACTTTACTATGTTTTAATTTTCCAACTTTTCACAATCCATTATCAGATTTATTTTTTATTGCTGAAATGTCTATGCAGGTTCAATAGTAAATTTTTCATTACCAATGCAAATCAAGAATAGGAACATTAATAATAATATTGAACTTTGAAGAACACTATTTCATTTATCCTTGAAAGATCAACCTTAAATCTTATATATTAAATGATTTACAAATGTGATAAAAATGATTAATTATGAAATACAAACCAACACAAATCATTTCATTTGTCAATATTGAACTTCTTAGGTTAAAATGGGAACTAATAGGTCCATCTCAGTTTTTCTTTGAAAGGCATGTACATATAAAACCTAATTTACCCATGGATCTATGGTTCCTAAAGCTTATGAAGAACCAAGGGTCACAAATTTTAAGGATTGTGGCTTTTTGTATTGAAACCTTTCCATATCCAAACTTGGCAAAATGCACAATCTCAAAAAGTAGGCATTTCAATGACTTCCAATCAAAATTTTCATATAATCTTCATCACCATATCCAAATCCCCCTTGCCACACACACACAACATGATTTTGATCATCTCAAAGAAAAAGGTGATGATCCTTTCATATTGAAACAATTGAGAAATAATCCCCTTTTTGTGAAGATGTGGTAAAATGAAAACCATGCAATCAATTGACACAAACCATGAAAAACTCATAATTTCAATCATTTATTGGCACAAAAAATGAAATCAAATCTTTGAAATGGATTTTGAAGATCATCAAAAGCAAAGTTCAAAACAACTTCAAACACTAATGTCCAATCCATAATTTAGAAATTGGGATCAAGATTAGCTCAAGGAAGACGATGGCGGAAATGATGGATTGGTTTCCAAAACCTCAAAGCTTTGAAGGTGATGGTTGTGATGATGACCCCTTCTTTTTCATGTGTAGTTATGACACTATCAATATCATTCTACTTAGCATTTATATATTTCTTCACTTTTACTTCTTTTGCAAAGGGTACTACACTTGATGCTTGGGAACATAAATTCATGGATTCCTATCTCTCATCAATAAAATTGAAACTCTTGCATTCATGTGAGATCTCTTTTGTGCATGCATGGATCTTGATGACCCCAAGGTGGATCCATTTTTGGATTAAAGATTCAACCCTATTAAAAATACAATTGACATTACCCAAGACAATACTTAAGGTGTGAAGTTATGGGAGTCAAAAAATGTGCAAGAAAATATGTATGTGTGGCATGTTGAACAAGGATGGCGTAAAACAACAAGTTTCACAAAATGTAAGATACCAAAATGGGACAAGAGTTTCCAAGCATTTGAAATCTACAAGCAACTATCACAAGCACATGAAATTCTAAAGGATTTTTTTTTTCAAGATAAATTAACTCAACATTTGATTTGGACATTACCTAATCAAATTTAAGAGTTTTGAGGTGGTTGGAAATTTTAAATAGTATGGAAAAAAAGTTGTCCAAGTTTAGGTGGAATTTTCACCCTTTCTTGTGGAGGTGGCATCATCCAGTGTTTGTCACAAACCGAACATTGAATGCATTTAGTCTCTTTTTACAATCTACAAGCTCCAAAAGCTCTCAATGTCCTATGGTCCTTGTAAGAAATCATGAAGGTCACAATAAAGGTTCAAGGATTAAAGCACAAAAGAATTATTACCAAGATGCTTGTGAATTGTGCAAGAAGATGGCTTGACATTGACATTATAATGGCAAATTTTGATTTCTCCAAATGAACCAAAATAATTATATGTATTTGAACCTTTGAAAAAAACCTTACATTAACTAAATACTTTAATAAATAAAAAAACTTCATTCAATTTTGACCGCTATGTTTCAATTTTTTGAAGGTTATTCATGATAATCACTCAAACACAACATATATATAACAATTATATTAGGATAATGTGATAAAGTTATTAAAATTGACATACTCATTTACAATTTGTTGAAGTATTGAACTTAACTTGATAATTCAATCGGGTGAATCTTTTGCTTAAACATTGTTTAAATTCACTCTTATATTACTCTAAATTTTACCTTAAACCATACATATAGCAAAAAAGGAACGCTCAAACAAATGCAACTAATGCATCTAATGGGAAACATACAATATGTGGTGGGATCATCCAATGAATCTAGGTTGGTTGCTCTAATGACATTGGAAATCACTTATCAAGTGAGACTCATGAAGGTTGTAAATTATTTCTTTTTGTATTAGGGTAACTTCTCCAATATGAAAACATTGTAAATATAATGAATGTGTTTGGTACTATTGAAAGTTAGGCAAACTTGGATGAACCCATAAATTTTGATTTAAACCATTTATGGGCAATTTGTTTAATGGGTTGAGGCTCTTCCCATTAAATTAGATATTATTAAGGCAACCTTCCAATTGGGACACATACAAGAATTTGTTGAAATCTTTTGGTTGTAGTCAACATTTCATATTTCAAGATAAACCAATGTTAGCAAGGAAATCTTTTGAATGTGTTGATTAATTGGAAATTTTGAGAATAATCTCATTTGCTAGTGATTTTCTTATAACTTGAATATTGTATTGTTCAAAATAGCTTAGAGAACATTTTAATGGGCTATATGCTTTGTGTGACCACTTGCAATGACACTTTGATTAAGCCTTTCAAGGGCAATGAGACACCAAAGGTTACAAAAGTGTGGTTTTCACACTTTGTGCTATATTGACCAAGAGATGAGAAGCTCTTCCCACACAACCAAGAGTTGCCATATGCAATTCCTACCATGTTTGATGACGCATCCAATTCACATTGAAACATTCCACTTGAGATTACCACATGGTGATAGACTATATCAAATTTTTGAACAACTATTTATGTCTTGATCATGTTGATAGTATCAATATAACAATTACACACTCTAGGTCACCACCAAACTATCAAAGAAAATTCCCATAATATCTATGCAAGACATGACCTAATATAAAATGCAATATATGAACCATGAAATATTCCAACCATGTAAGCGACCATTGACTATAGATCCATTTCTATCAATGTCAAATGCAAGTTGCTTCTACACTAACTAGATTTTGATTATGAATGCAGATGTTGATATGTATTTCACAAATTTCAAGCTTTTACTATTGGATGTCAATATATGTTTGCAATATTGAGATGGATAGTAATTGAAGTTCCAAACGTATTTATTGATAATGTGATATCCTTTTTGAAATTAAGACATTTTTTTTTGTTTAAAACTTGATTTCTAAATTTGAAGACATCGTCTTGTAATTTAACCTCTCTAATGTACAAATTTTTCGTTGTCAAGTGCAAGGGGTTTGAAGTTATGAACATAAAATGTGCTAATATTTTTCAAAATGTAAATATGCAAACTCCATACTTGCTCACAAAAATGTTCATCAGTAGTCACGAATGCAAAACATCTAATATTTTCCAATCACTTCTTTGTACATAGTATATAATCTAGTGTACTGAAGATCTTGGTGGGTGTTGCTTCAATCAACTCCAACCCACTGGATCCATGCAAATCATGCAATTTGACCATCAACCCATGCCACCTTTTTTTGTTTTCCCCGAGTTATCCATTTCAGGTTATTACATAACAAAATACCAGAAGATTGCATTTCGTGACATAGTTGGAAAACAACATATATACCACCAAGCTCAGGCCTCTTTGCCCACACATCAAATGTTGAACTTGATTACAAACTGGGGAAGCAACTTCATCAAAGATCTTTAGCAATCAACAGAAACTTGTATAGAATTTCCAATTCAGTTCAATTCAATTCAAGTTCTGCCATGTTGAGCCTACAATCTTGGTTAGCATTGGTTATGATGCTTGCTGAAACATCATGATGAAGAACCTAATTTCTCCACATTGAGTGATGAGAACTAGTATTCATTTTTCTCATGCACATTATTACATGGAAGTGGACAACATGTCATGAGAGTTGTCACAGACTCAGAAACACTTTCTGGTACTGAAGCTACAAGCGTTGAAAGCCATCTGAATCAGGCCCTAAAGGACATGGCATCATATTGAGAACCTACTCACAACTTTCTTGATTCTCTTCCAACTCCCATCAAAACCAGCAACATGAGCCAAAAACCCATCCCGATATGAACAAAAATCCAGGAAAATTCTGGATGACACTGGACATGTGCACTAAACACAGAACATGACTGCTTTCTATGAAATTGCATAACGTGAAGTTTTCAGGCAGATTAACAGCAGCTCTGCCTGACATTGGGGTATCAGAGTGGATCGACTCGGAAATTTCCATGACACACCCAAGTTGCCAGCTTCACATGATTGCTGTCCATAACAAACAGCAATTCTTTTGTGTGTGAGAAAAACCCAAATTTGCCCATATCCACAAAACATTTGTAAAGTTCGAAGCTGCTTCGTACTTGGGCCTTTAGTATGCAATTGTGCTTCTTGCAAAAATGCTCAACAAACTAGTCATTCTTCTGTCAGAATGAGCATCCTTCAGTCAATTGACCCACCCAGCTGTCGGTTGTTGACACAGCACAGGAACAGCTGCTGCACAACACCCAAACTCTGGAAATGACTGAAAATGGAACTTGGTTTTGAAAGCACCCGCACGTCGAAACCTTGTTGTCAAAAGCTTAACCTCTACACCCAGAAATCAAACATCAAACTTTCTTGGGCTTTCATCTAATTTCACTATAATCACTTCAAAGTTCAAAAACAATGACCAGTGTGGGAGCCAACTCAATTTGAGTGCAGAGCAGATAGCATCCAAATCTGAACACTACAAATTGCCACTACAAAAACTTCTGAACTTCCAGCATTACAAAAATCAGATTTGCAAAACTCAATACTCTTTGTGTCAATTGACCCAACTTCTGCCTTCTGCTGCATTAGATCCGTGTGATCATGCATTCACTCAGCCGCCTTTTAAGAGCCTATGTTGTGATCATAATCTGTCATAACATCATAACCTGTCACTAAGGCTGAGCTTCAGGACAGTGCCTATAGGAAGAAAGTTCTGAAGAACAGGATTCTTCTCCATAATCAGCTGTTGCTGCTGCTGACGGACATTGCTTCTCTGCATTGAAAGCTTCTGCTGAGAACAGGAAAAAACTACTACAGTAGCTGAAACACATGTCTTGGTACAGGGACAGTAAGAAATGTTGTTTTTTGGTCAAAAAAGTGACAACCATATACAAAAAAACCAGAGATCTATCAGGTTGTAGTCTGATTCCGCAGAATCCAATGTTCACCATCACGCTCAACAGTGAGAGTGTTGAGCCTAGCAAACATATCAACAGCACGCCGCACACCTTGTCTATCAGCCTTTGTTGTAGTATAATCATGCCCAAACATAACCCCACCTGGTCTGAGCAACCGGTGTGCGACATTGATGTCAGCCCACGCAGAGTGAAAATCATGTGAAGCGTCAACCTCTATCAAATCCGCCAAGACTCCCCAAGTACAAAACATGGATAAGGCAGATATTGTCCCGAATGGTATAGGCAAAATTGTTCCTGTCATGTTCTTGGAAACAACGTTTTGCATGAATTGATACATGAGCATCACATCCCCGTTCTTTTGTTTGATGTCGTTGAAACGGGTGTTGCGAAAACCAGGCCATCCACGAAAATCATCCACACATAAAATGTCAGTGTGCAAGCCAAGTTCATGTGCCAAACCTGCCATATGAATTGCAGAAGCACCCAAAAATGTTCCGAGCTCAATAACAATACGTGGCTTCACCTCAATCATGAGCCTTCGAAACACAGTTGTGGTTGATCCCCATCCCTTGATCCTTTCTTTCTTCAACAAGTCCACCACATGCTCGGGTGGGAAGTCCTCAAACGGAGAAACACCATCAAAAAGCTTTTCAAGAAGCACTGTCCTTATGAGCTCTTGTCCAAGATCCATTTTGCAGTCTGTGTTATCAAAAGTGACTAAATCCTCTGACAAGGGTGATGCGGGCAGCAAGGGTTTAGGGTTTATGTGCAAGTCTGGCTCCCCGGGCTTATGATTGAACTGATCCTCATCATCAAATCCATCGATGGTTTTCAGATCCAACATCTTGGGTGCATCAGCCTTGCTAACAACTTGGGAGATTCGTAAAACTGGGAGTAGTGTCTGCGACGACAGAACTCCAAAAAGATAAGCTATGGTTGCTACAATTACAAGTGCAGGAATGCTGTTGATACCTGAGCTGCTTTTCACTCTTGTGAACTGGTTTTTCACTCTTGCAAACTGGTCAGATCTCCAATCCATTGTGCTGGTGGTGACCGTTGATGTCAGTTTGCTGTCCTTCTTCTTCTTCCTCTTGCAGATTGTGCAACAAGCTTCTAGATCCCAGACAAGGAAGGAAGTGCTTACACTGTGTCCCAGCAACACAGAGCAGGACCAGAGTATCTCTGAAGGTCTCTTAAGCAGCTCAGCCCTCTCTGCCTCCTTGTCAAAGAAGACTCTTTGTACCTGCTCCGACCAAACTTCTCCCGCAGGACCCAAGGGCAATTGTCTGAGATCAACTCTTTGGGTCACGGAAACACAAGCAGCAGTGGATGGCCAAATCCCCTCCCACCCACACTTCGCCTCCGGATCCGGAAGTTTCACCTAGTTTTTCAACAATTTGAACAACTGGTTGAACCTAAAGAATCTACAGCTTGCAGGATCACCAGCCAGCTGATTGACAGTAATTGCAAGTTCGAGAGCTCGGTCTCTAACCTGACCAAGACAACAAGAGAAAAAATCAGGTCATCAGCTTCAAAAACTTGCAGCCTTTCAACAAGTAAAAAAAGGAAAGAACAACCCAATGGACACCTGCAGACCTATCCCAACTTTCTGAGCTTCAAAGCTTACTATATGCAGCAGATATGGAGAAGTACTACAACACAAACACTAGAATCAAAATCCCAGCTTGTGAACTCAAAAAGCTCTACAGTTTGGAAAACAAAAAACTGCACAAAAACTAGAGCAGAGACAAAAACTTGCTATGTTTCCAAAAGCTGGCATCTTCTGAAAGGCTACAACCAGCAGCAGCTAGGGAACAACCTATGTGAGAGGAATTTACACTTGCTATGCTTCCAAAAGCTGGCAACTTGTGAAAGACTACTGCCAGAAGCTAGGGACAACCCATGTGAGGAATTTACAAGACTAGGCGGCTGAGCTTCAAGCTTTAGAAGCTAAGTGGGGTGGTGGGTGGTGGATCAAACAGGAAGAAGTTGCACAACCTAGAAAACATAGAATATCTGATACTAAAACATAGAAACCCACAAATGGCAACAACTCTGAATCCTTGAACTCTAACTTCAAAAATACTGCTCTCAAACTATGAGAAATTAGCATGAGTCAGCTTACATCCCTTTACATGGAAGCTTGGGGACGACACCTTTAGACCTTACTTGTCAAGTCTTGCCACATGATCACTACAAAACAAAAACTTTACTGTTTCAGTTTGAAAATCTGTTTAGGATGAGACCAAAAAAAAACAAAACACGCTTGCTGGGTCCCATAGAGAAGACAAAAGCTTCTTAAAGTATGATGACATGAAATTTCCACATTGCAAAATCATTGATGAGCACTTTGCAATCCATCATTACAGAATGTTTGAGAGGGAAAAAGGAAAAAGTTTAAAAAAAACCCCATTCTGGAGGTTGGCTACCTAGCTGCTACTTTCAACTTCCTATGTAGGCTACTTACTTGGTTTCTTCAGATCTGTGAGCTCTCTAAGTACTTATTACTTTATGTCAGATGCTGTGCTTTTGGGTGTTTGAATAGCTAGCTAGCTACATGATTGATCATGCTAATCATGCAAAACACTGCTGCTTCAACATCCATCATCAAGTTCCCAATCTGTTCCCAATAGCACCACACTTTTATCCCATATGTCTTGCCTAAAGTTGAACTTTCATATGTATAAACTCTAAGGGGAACCTCAGAAGGATGTACATAGGTGGAAGTAGTTAGGGCTATTTTTTGTTGTCCACCGTGTGCTCCCATCAAGTTCTCAATGTGTTCCCCAAGATGTTCCCTATAGCACCACACTTTTATCCCATATGTCTTGCCTGAAGTTGAACTTTCATATGTGTGAAGTCTAAGGGGGATCTCAAAAGGATGAAAGTGAAGTTGTTAGGGTTTTTTTTTGGTTGTACCCAATGTGTTCCCATTAAGTTCCCAATATGTTTCTCAAGATGTTCTCAATAGCATTACACTCTCATCCCATATGTTTTGCCCAAAGTTGAACTTTCACATGTATGCATAAACTATAAAGAGGGAAACAGAGGGATGACCCTGCTTTGCTTCTATTTAAGGGAGTGCCCAATGTTTTAAAATAAATGTTTGATGGGCCAATCAAAGTGACTACTTCAAAAAATAAATAAATAAATAAATAAAATTGGGTGTTGTGTGCTGCACCATTCAACTGATTAATAGATACATGCTTACTTTGAGTTTGTTAAATCAAATTTATCTTGTAATTGTAATGTTTGGGGAATGTTTCTATTTTGTTTTATATCCATTGCATCTAGATATGCATTATTTTTATCTTGTTTCAAAGATTTAAATATTTTATTGTTTTGTAGTGTTTTTTTTTTTCCTTAATTTATCCCACAGAGAGTCCAAATATCATGAAGATATATATATTCACAAATTTGATATTGTCAAATATGAAACTATTTGAGTGATTTTTTAACCTATACTGCAACCTTTAGATAACCAATTTAGAGACAAATAAGTTTGGTACCTTACCAAGCTTCAGTGGTTTTTTTTGTTTTGGGGGACAAATTTTTGCCACTTGCCAACAAAAAAAAGAAAAGATCTCACAATCATCCTTAGAAAGATTTAGCCAGAATTATTTTTAAAGTATGGAAAGTTAAGGAATCTAACCATCCTTCTATATTTCTGGCTACCTACCAGAACTTTAATTAATATAATTTTGGCAATTTTTAGAAATTTTTAAAAAAAAAACCTTTTTTCAAAGCTCGACAAATAAATACCCCCAAGAAACAGTGACCCTCTGAAGCCATAGGGCCCCCGCCCCTTGCTCCACTTTTGGTACCAATGGAAGCCCTTGACAAGGCAACATCCAAGTTTGTTGTTTCACAATTTTTGGACCAACGGATCGAAAGTTATTAAATTTAGAGTGATTTTCATCTCCAAAAATTCAAATTCAAATTAATTTAGCAAAAGGATTTGATAATAAGAACACTCATGTAAAACCCACTCATCAAGTTCTTAATGGGTTCCCAACATGTTTCTCACGTTCTCAATGTGTTTACTCAACATGTTCCAAATAGCTCCTCACTTCATCTCATATCTTTTGCCCTAAGTTCTACTCTTGTAACCTACATAAGCAACCCAAAGGAGGAGACTTGAACATACTTGCCTAGTGTGACTATCTAAAGCTTGATTGTATTGTTGTGATGCTCATCATAATAGAGAAAAAAAAAGAACTTTGGGGTTCCTCACAACTTATTAATCGGAGTCAAAATATACTATATGATGTTATGTAAATGAATGGAAAAGGTTGATCGACCCATGAAAAGGGTGAAGGTCAAGAATGATAACCTTGTTAGATGACAAGGGTGATCATTTTGAGTTTTGCAAATTTGATGTTTTTTCAATATAAGTTAGCATTAGCATGGCAACACTCTATTACACAACAATATGTGAAGGCTACTATACAATGGTGGGTGTATATTCTACCTAAATGAAAAAGCATATATTGCCCAAACATACTACAAACATGAATCTATCCTAACTTAGGAAGGGTGGAAATATCACCTTTCTACACAAAGGTAGACTAAATGAAATAAAACCTCACACACAACACAAAATGGAAGCTTCCATGTTTTTGGTTAAGATCACTCGCACATTTAAAGTTTGTGTGAAATAGCCTTATAGCGAAGTTCATCACATGTTTAAAGACCTTATATTATGGGGATCAAGCACTAAGGATTGTAATATTGTAGCACCATGATAGTTTATGAAAAGTCTTTTTGAAAATTTGAAGAACATTATGTTTCAAATTGAAATCTTCCAAAATAATTAATTAATTATTCAACATACATAGCTAAAAACATACATAGCCCATACACGTATGTTGAATGGCTAACATTCTAGCTACTATGGGGTTGTTAGATAGAAGGAAAGAGAAATAAAGAAACAAAAATAGAAGGAAAAAAAAGGGAAAAAAAGAAATTATGAAAGGGAAATAAAAAAAATCAATGGTAAAAAAAACACATGCACAAATTTATCAACACAAAGAATGAAACAAAAATTGACCAAAAAGGGAAGAACAAAAGATAGAGGTTTGAGAGGGAGAAAGGCAAAAAGAATTGAATAGTAAGAAAAAATATTCAAGCAAAGGGAGAAAAAGCCAAAGGCAGACCAAAGAAAATAAAATTAAAGAATAAAAAACAAAGAAAGACCAAAGAGATTTATAAAAAGAACCAAAAAAAATATTAAGAGAAAAAATATTAAACATTAAAAAAAAACTCAAGAGATTCTTTTTGTTTAAAAGAGACAAAGTATAGACAAAACAATGCTTTAAAAAAAGATGTAAACAAAGAAATTTTAATTAATTAATTAATTAGTTTAAAAAATAAAAACAAACAAACACATGGAAGCAAGGACACACACATATTGCATACACAAGCAAAAAATAGAGTTCACAATGCACATCTAACAAAAATAGACCTAAACAAACCTAACAATGTTCAATAAAGTTAAAAAAACACGCACAAGCATCACAATCAAACTCAACAATGAACATTCAACAAACATTAACTCACCATATTCACATACACAAATAAACTAAATATAAACATCTAACATTGAACTACCACAAAGACTTAACTTGTTGTATCCTAAATTAAAAAATTACCCAACTTTGGCCATGATATGTCATCATTGAAATGTGAACCACATGAGAATGGCAACCAATTTAACAATATTGAAGTTTAATCCAATGTCCACCTAAGTTTTTGTTATTTCCAATCATCAAAAGTTGCATCATACATGAAAGTATTCAAACTATAGAAAGTTTCAAAATACATTCGCACAATAATGTGTAGGTGGTCATTGAGGCGATTCCTCAACTTTGATTTCATGAAAAAGTGAGTGGAAAAGGGTTCATTCAACTTCCATTGACCCCCAAAACTTGAATTGTTAGAATTGCTATTAATTTGAAAAACTTAGGAAAGGAGTGCCTTAAGATTTAAGAAGTTTTCAAAGTGCGCCAAAAGTGAATTAAAAAAAATACATGAAAGGGAACCTCCATTGCAACAATAACATTAGACTTCATAACAATTTTGAATGTACCATATTGCATCTTTAAAGCTCTTGACAACAAAATAAATGGACATATTTTTGTTAGCTATTTAGGCATGTCCATTTTTTAAAATTTGGAAGGTTTCAATTGACATTCAAACCAATAATGGGATTTTAAGAACATCAAATGATGATTAAAGTTATTTCCAACATCAATGTGAAGCCAAAATTATGAATAGCAAATGCCCGTAACATCCATAATATGAAATGTTAAAAACCATGAAATTAATTTTGAAATGAAAGATTCAATTATAGATATAAAATAAATATTACAAGTTAGTGGCCAACATGATGCATCAAATCTAACATACCCAACATTACAACAACCAATCTAAGTGATGAATTCACCTTACAATTCTTTTTTAATACACATATAACCCACTACCCAATTTGAAATAGATGCATTGAAGGATAAGTTTAGGAAATGACCAACTTGAACATGCCACTTTTGCATCATTACAAGAAATCATGGTTTATTTGATTGGAAAATTGAACCAAAAACCAATCATTTTGACATTTAGTCAATTTGACCATTTAATCATACATGACAAGTTGATTTGGAAATGTCCAACTTGACTAGTGGTTTTTCTGATTGACCATAAATGGTCTTTCGGACTAGTCAAATTAAACAAAAAAATTGGATAGCAAAAAAAAATTAATTAAAAGAAAGCTCAAATTTGAAATATAAAAATGTAATAAACGGATAAATAATAAGTACTTACCAACCCACCCATCATAGCTTCATACCTACCTATCCATAACCCACCTAATACTATACATTTACACATATGTACAAGGTAAATATACAAATATACATACTCCACATAGTATTTGGTAAAGGGGATTGAACTTTGGTTTCTTGGCTACACACCAATGTTTTGACCATCAAACCATTGCACCATTTTGTAAAACAATATGATACCAAATGCACATTTAACATGTTTTCTTGAATTTCAATGAATTTTTTTGTCAATGTGTATAACAACATTTGAACTTCAATTTTTTCCATAAATATGTAAGTAGGTACTTAACTAAGTAGATAAGTAGGTACACATGCATGCCTACTTATGTTTTTAGATGTACATACCTACTTATGTAAAATTAGGTATGTAGGTAAACATTAAGTAAGTAGGTAGGTATATATAGGCATGCAGGTTGATAAATAGGTAACTAGGTAGGTAGATAGGTAGATGTTAGGTAGGTAAATAGTAGGTAGATAGGTAGATGTTCGGTAAGTAAATAGTAGGTAGGTAAATACATAGGTAGGTAGGACATAACATGTTTTGGTAAGCAAGTAGGTACCTATATGCTAAGTAAATAGGTAGGTAGGTAATAGACATAGCAAATAAACTAACTAACTAAATTAATATGGGCAATTTGATTAAGTATGGCCATTCAATATGGTTAATTCGATTAAGCCATGGGCATCTTGATGGACCATTTTATAATTTTGTCCTTCTTTACTAGATGTATGATTGAACACTTGGTCAAAATGGTCACTTTAGTCAAAAATATTAACCAAAAGAACCATGTGTCTTTCATACCCCATGTTTTTAATCAATATGGACATTTAGTCAAGTTGAACCATTTGAAAAGCCATGATTTGTTATAGTGCATCTTCCAAAAAATAAGAAAACATTTTTCCATTAATAGAATTCAACATTGTAGCCCAAAATATGTAACCCAAATAATCAAAGTAGAAATATTCAATACCTAGGCTATTGAGGTCAAATGGATTCACTTTCCATTTCAAATGCACATTATCATGCTTACAAACAACCAAATCTAAAAAATCTTTGAAAACATCTAACATGTACATAATCCTTGGATCTAAATAATGCAAATATAATTGCCTTTGGTAGATTTTGATGGCTACCACATAATCACAAATAAACAAATATCTTTATTAATCAAATTTGACTAGGGCATGGATTGTTTCCAACATCGGCAACAAACAAAGAAAAACAATTTACAAACTTACATAAAAAATCAACTCAAAATTAATTTTGGCAACCATAATGGAAGGATTGTTTTCAACCATTTTGACCAGAAGTGGCATGTACATTGGATCACATGTTTAATTGGACTTAACATGTTAATCTAACTTGTTTTCACATCCACAAGATTTTGCTACTTTTCACTTTCATTAATTTGCCAACTTGAAAAACTCAATGTGTCATTTTGGGTCGTAAAAGAAAAATGCATAAAATGACTAGAATAAGTCGTCAATATGTTTCACAACATGGAGGTGAAATACAATTTGCACAATGAGATTACTGCATTGTGCCATGCAATGAATACCTTGTAGATGGGGAACAAACTTATCTTGGATTTGTCAAATAACACCATTTTGTAACCCCTAAAAAATGTAAATGCCATTGACCCCCAAAAGACATCAACTTTCCAACAACATTTAAATTAGAAACCCATGTTTTTTCAATGTATTCATTAATACCTTGGTGAGATTATCCAAGCCTTCTCCTTCAATAATTTACTCTAATAAAATCAAAATAGGTAATCAACACCAATCTTGAATCACATAATAATGAATTGAAACTTAAGACTAGTTATTGATTGTGATAACCTCATCATAAGTTAATGCAAAGTATTTTGAATTAACAATGATTTTTTTGACTTTTTCATCACTTGCTTATGCATACATTCAACCATTAGCCAATCAAAAAATCACTCCAATGGTTTTTAGGTAACATGGGGACATTCAAAAAAATAAAAGAAAAGTTTTATAATCATATTGCAACAAAGGTCAACCTTCTTGCAGAAGCTATAGGATTGTGACAAATTGCTACCATTTTTTCCCCTTGTTCTCCTTTGACCACTCCTTGAATTTGTTTAACAATTAACATCTGATGTTGTGCAAAAATTGATCTCATTTCAAGAATGATTACATTTTTATAAATGTAAAATTTCCCCTTCTTATTGCCCAAATTTGCCATATCATGAATGGCCTTTGCCTTTCTTGCATGTTTTTCAAGAGTGTCAAATTTAAGCCCCATAATCACATCCTTTCCCTTCACAAAAGAACAAACAATGCATTTTACCATATGAACTTTTCCAAATTCACTTTTCAACATTTTAGTCCACATGAATTGAGTAGCCTAGGCCTCTTAACATTTTCATGATAAGTCATAAATTTTATTGGGATTCTTAATATGGGTCACATCTCCATCTTCCTTTGGAAACACAACAATTTTGAGCACATTTGGCATGTGCAATAACAACAAATGTGGGTAATCCACTTGGGCAAACAAGTTGAACATCAAGATTGTTCCATCATTTTGAGTTTGGGTTCGACTCACTTGCCTCAAAGGATAGTAGCAACTATGGTCTAAGTGGTAACACTATAAAAGATAAATCATTTACATTACAACTAGAAATGAAATATTGTGACAACACACTATCTTGCTTGTGCTTAGGTTTTGGGCCATGGTAAAGCTCGAAGGAGATTCTCACACAACACAAATTCATAATTTAACACCCACAACACATTTATAACAATTTCAACCTAGCAAATAAGAAATCCAAAATAACACATGTGAAAGAAGCTTGTTACTCTTGAGAAGGACCCATGGGCCATCACCCAACAAATTTGGAAAAACAAACCTACAATTTTGACAAAACACAAACTTGGCACATTGTTGAACTTTTCAACATTCACAAACTTTGAAGAAAACAAAACACAAAGAAATATATTTGCTAAACCTTTCAAGTTTCGATAACCTCTCGAAAATGCAATTAAAAGTAACAAGACCATTTGGCACCACAAAAATTTCATTGCAAAATTTAGAATCACAATTTAGAAAGTTGAAACATATTCACATTGCATAATAAATGAAATGGATGGACAATGGAAATAACTTCAAACCCATTTGCATTTCTACTTTGGTTTGTTGCTTTTGTAAGTTGTAACCACAACATTGAGCATCGACACATCATGATCTCAAATTGTTAATGTCCACCACAAGTGTGTCGCATTCATTGTTCCATTTCACATGCACTCAATACAACTTGTCATCCCACTACCACTTATGAGTTGCACAAGGTGGAAAATCCAACACAATCATAATTCTAACAAGAAAAACAATAATTGCATAATACAACATTGATTGCTAATATTGGCAAATGGTCAAAAACATTGAAAGCTTTAAATAGTGGTGATGGAATTTCATTTGTGTAGTGGAATGTTGGCAAAGCTAGTGATGCATGAGTGGTGTCTTCGTAAAAGACCTAGATCCAATGGTTCCAAATAATGCAAGTTGGGAAAAAGTTTCAGAAGGAGATGGAATATTTAAGTAAGATGCCCTTCACTAGCGGTGAGAGGTGATGAAAAAAATTAATTGTCCTCTTGAAACATGGCAATTTTTAGATTTTCATTCCCAAAAAATCTTTAACTAATTTCATAGACCTTTTTGTGCCATTGTTATTTAGCGAAATTTTGCTAATAAAAAAAATTTGCCTACAACCACCACTTTGCAATTTATATGAAACCATTTCATCCTAAGTTTTGAAGGTCCTTCATGTATGGTGACTTTAAGGATAATTCAAAACTTAGCATAAAGGACCAAAGTAGGCCTAATTGGAGGCTAACATACAAAACAAGTTTAAGGATAACTCTATCAATGTGTCATATGTTTCATTACATATAAGTCTTAATGAAAAAATAGGGCATAGGAGAATGAAAATGAAGAATTGGCTTGATACCTCATTCAAAACTAAAGATTTTTCTTTTCAATTTTGTGCTATTACGAAATGGGCAAAATTTCCCAAAATTTGGCAAAATTAGCTAAACTTCCATTAAAATTTTTTCCCCATTTTTTTATTAAAAAAATCCATTAAAAACATTGTTCAAAACCCCTTTTAAATATTTGAAATAGTGGATGATTAATCCAATAATTTCATTTAAGCCTAAGAAGGAGTTATCATTCATTACTTTGACATCTATTGATTATGCCACTTGTTAAAAATATTTTACAATATCCATCTTCTGATGAATGAATTCTACATTATTTGACATTTTTCCTTCCTAGGACTTAATGTTTTTGGGACACATAAGGTTAAGCTAATTAACATTTTATTTGTTCCTACTATTTTCGTATCTAACCCAAACAAATAGTGCAAAAACATAGTGCCCACCTAATCCAAACATGAATCCATAATAAGTCCTTTTAAATCAAAGTTCCCAACCAAAAATTCTTTTTGGGGCAAAAAATCATCAAAGGTGACACTACAAAAATAAAGAGGAATATTATGTTGCAAATCCCACTTTTAAAGAAACAAACCACTGAGTTTGAAGGAATATTTTTCTTTTGTTTGGGAGAATGCCACCACATTTATATCTACTAGCTATTATTTTGACAATTATTTACAAATGTGTCATTAAGTAATGTGAAATCTATCTTTGGTATGTTCACCACTTTGAGTACATCACAAAATTGCAAAAACAAGACTACCGTAACCTAAGGTCAATTTCCACAATGACAAAATGAATATATATTTGTTTTTCCAAAAATTGAATTTGTTTTTCAAATTTTCAATTATATTTGTTCCATCATCTACTATAATATTGTGATATGAGTAATGAAATTATTCAGAGTGTAGCCTATGATTGATGATTTTTAACATGTCAACTTCATATTTTCACAAAATTTCATTTCGCTATTTTGAGGATTATTTAATGACAAAATTGACCTTAAGGTATGTTAGTCCTAACTCCTAACACATGAGTTCACAAGGCCATTCCTTATTTGTCATTGCCCATTAATTCACCCAATCCTTTAGGCCATTATAAATATTTATTGATTAATAATAAATAAATAAATGGAATTATTTTATGATGTGGCAATACCATATAGAAACTTGAATATGAGAACCTAAAACCATTTGACATTAATTTTAAGCTTTTCAAGTGTTTGAAACAATGTTGTTAGGTTCTTGGGGTTTGTAGTGTTAAAACCGAGGGAGTTTAGGTTCAAGGTATTGTGACCTAGACTTACATAAGATGCTTTTGATGAAACTAGCACAAGAATTGGACCATATGAACTAGCATTTTGTTCAAACCAAAAATGAAACTTGAAACTTGTAAAAAAATCTTCAAGTTCTTTAGGTAAGCACTCACTAGCAACAACAATGCTGCACTATGTGATGATTTGTGTAAAGGATACAAAGATCATAATTGTGTGATATTTACCACAGATTCTGCTTGGCATATACCTAGGTGAACCGGCAACAATATACAACAAGAGATTCAACTATGTCCAACACTTGATCGAAATCCCTACCAACTATTTCAGGTATCCGACCCTAGCTCATCATGCCTTCGTAGTAGGATAAACACCTCAAGTTTCAACAAACTAGTACTTACATCTTACTACAATTCTGCTGAAAATATGATTACAAACAAAATGAACCTTTCAAGGAAAATTCATTTGTTGATCAATATCAAGGAATTGAGTTCTTTCACAAAACAATCCAAGTTCTTCCTCGAAGATCCTCCAGGAAGAAATGTGCTTTGTGTGATCTGACTCACCTCTTTAGCTTTGTTCCTGAGGACATCACCTGTTGTATCTTCCATCAAGAGTCGAACAACCCTTTCAATTTCCTCCTGTCCAACAATCTCATTCAACTTCTTGTGAACAGCGATGGCGACCTTGAGAATTTCAACACAAAGTTGACTATTCAGCATTTGATCACCCTCAAGGGGCCAAGTAATCATTGGCACACCTGAGACCATGCTCTCAGAGATAGAGTTCCATCCACAATGTGTTAGAAACCCTCCAATAGCTGGATGCCCCAAGATGCGGGCTTGTGGGGCCCATGACAAGTAGACCAAACCCCTATCTTTTGTCCTCTCCAGGAAACCATCAGGGAGGAATGTTGCAATGTCTTCACCTGTTGGGATTCTCACAACCCATAGAAAATGCACCCCACTAGATTCAAGCCCTGCAGCAAGCTCATGCAATTGTTGTGTTGGGAACACAAATACAGTTCCAAAACAAATATACAATACAGATGATCTTAATTTTCCAGTCAACCATCGCAAACACTCATTGTCTTCTTCCTCAGCTTCTTGTTTTTCTCCAGGAGGTTGCTTACGTAGGCCACTCTCATCAAGTAGAGGTCCAATTGTCAATATTTTTGACACCTGCAAGCGTCCAACACATTTTTGTGTAAAATGTACCTGATATGCAAAGAGTTATCAAACCTATCAAAACTTGGACCAAAAGAACTAGCCTAATGTAACTATTGTAGATGAATGCCAATTTCCTAATGTGTAAAAGATGGGCATGAGGAAATAGGTGAAAAATATGGGTTCATAGTTTGGAAGTTCACTTTTCGTATTTTAGACCATAACACATCCTACAAAGCAAAAAATATCATCAGCAAAATTTCATGGTAAAGTCACTCCAAAATTAAAGACATGCATGCCAAGATGCAAAAGATTATCTCATTTACAAAAATTTATATCAGCAATGGAGCTAACCTGATCATGTTCCAAACCACCAGCAAAACTATTTTGCAAACCAGTGATGATCTCATGCTCCAACTCATAGACACTATTCACAAGCACCCCTGCGGCTTCCCGTAAGCGTTTTGCTTGATAAAGTTGGAATTCGTAGGGGAAAACATCCTCGTCTACTTTGAAAGAACGAGGCATAAGACTGTATGCAAGAGGGGGGAAATTTGGAATCTCCAAGGGCTTTGCATCCGATGGCAGAGGGGTGAGGCCTTCAGCATCAAATTTTGGTAAATTGTACATCAATGAGAGAAAAGGTGTTGGTGAAGGGTAAAGACAATATCTTGGGACTTTGAAATCGTTAGCTATGTCCTGCATCCCAACTTCAAGTATTAATGAATCCACTTCAAAAGTGAAAGTCAAAAAGAAACTCTCAAAGAATGGAAAATCAAGAGCAAGAAGACTGCCAACATATCTATGGGAAATTTTAGTGACTTGGAAATGCCTTTCCACCCTTCAAACTACTACCTAGAAGAGGACATAGCAATTGCAATGACATCAACCATATCTTCACTTTGAGATTTTAGAAACTCCCTAGGTCTCCTATAACGTTGATCAAATGTTTGTGATCATGAGTGTGCCTTAATACATAACACTACAATAAATTTTTCTAGTCTTGAAAACAAAGCACAAAACTTGGAATGATTGTGTTAGCGTATACCTGGGTCCAACTCAAATACATGTCCGAGATGATGCACACAGGAGGGCCAAAACAGGAACTTGATGAAGGGTCAATGATGGTGGCATTGGATGCCATTAGCCTCTTCATAAGCTCGGTGAGTCTATCTCCCATGTTGTTTGCTACATGTTTCAACTCCACAAAGCTTTGATAATTGAGCTTTGCAAACCGCATGGGAATATCAAAACAAATTACTTCAATGTTGCCATGGGCTTTGAAGCTTTCATCTTCCAGCAATCCTCGTCGCGTACTAGCAAGATGAGGAGTTGTGGTGATGAAGGTTATGGCAATGCCACATTCGGCCAACCGCTTTGAGAAGAACACAAACGGATTAATATGACCTTGCATGGGAAAGGGGAAGGCAACCACATGTGCTCCCAAGGAGCCTGATACTTGAACCATCGTTTTCCTTTTGGAGCTTCGGCTCTTTTTGTAATTGATTCAATATCAACACACATAGAAAGTAAGTACTCAGTCCAACCTCCACAATTGCCATTCAACTGGTCTATAACAAGTATCTTCATAAGTAAAAAGATTTTTCCATTCATTCTTGCTTAAGACCACGAAAAAGACTGAGGAGCAGCTTGGACAATAGAAATAATTACTAATTCACAATGTACTCTATCTGCACTCGGCTCCTGCCTCACACTGGGGCCTCATTCCCAGAATGGCCCTGCTCTCTTTCCTTGCCCTACACTTACTGCATCTGCTTTCACTGAGCTAAAGATCAACACTCATTTGTGGCTTTCTCTACATCAAAGCCTTGCAAAAGAAACAATGAAGCACAAAAAGAGCGGTTGAGAACAATCTTGTTGAGATATTATTGAAGACCTAAAACATCAAGTTCATAACTGTGTCAACAACAAAAAACTGATTCTCCATGAACTTTCACACCTTCCAACCATGAAAAACCAGATATAACAACACAAGTACAAATAATAAATCAGCATTCATTTTACAGTCACTGCATTCAATCTAAGCATGGTCATCATCTTCCGTACATTAATGACTATGCAAGAAACAATCTTAAAACAAGGTGCCATTTTCTGATTTGAAAAAAGAGTTTGAAAGTCCTAATTGGTAGTACATGAAAATGCCCAACAGATGAGGACACACTGTCTTGCTCCTTGCAAAGCATTTGCAGATTGAGAGGGTTCCAGAAGTTTAAGAAAGCATATCATGTAATTCTCAACTTCCACTTTTAGATTTCCACCAAATAGGGTGGCAAAACATGCTTCCACATATGTGAAAGTGTTTGAAAAAAAGGAAAAACTCCAAAGATAAGTCTAGTTTGTTAATATGCAACTTCTCTGGGAGATGCTTCCAACTCCTGAGGCTGGCTGGCTGCCAAGGATTAGGGCGAAAACCATTTTCAGATATTGTTGAAAGCAATTTCAGCTGCATACTTTTTTGTACAGAGTATTTATTGTTCTTCACTACTACATTCATCAATCATCAAAATGGCCACCATCAGAGTAGTTCTTTGATGTTTTCAACCCATATGTGAAATGTCCTTTATATATGTGAAACTGCCTCAAAGAAAAGGTTAGCCAATTATTTTTGCAACAAATGTTTCTTCAAATGAGTGGCAAACCTCAGGGGGTAAATGTAAGAGAAGCGATCTCAGGAAATCAGTCTCTTGATCAGAAGACATAACCCAATAAGCTGGTGAAAAACCAACTAGTGTGTTTTGCTTTCAACTTGCTGATCCTTTCAAATAGCTTTAACTCTCCCTCACTCCTTGACACAAGAAAAAACCAAACCAAACCTCAAGAAAATCACGAGATGGAAACTATGAACTACCTGAAGATACGACAAAAAATACACACACAAACACACACAAACAAACAAACAAACAAACAACAACAACAACAAAAAAACACATTGCAGGCAGTACCCAAACGCCCTATTGAGCAGACCTGGAGGGGGGGAAAAGAAAAACCAAACCTTACTATAAAGAAACTGGAGCTTAGTCAAGAGTTGAGAACACCCAACCCACACACTGCAACAACAATCCACCTCCCTGGCTCCTTGCTACTCACTGATGGTCTCTTAGGGAGAGTTCATGCTCAGAGGCTCCAACAATCTGCAGATGGTTTCATCAACAAGACACAGATCAGAAGTTGCAGAAACACCCATGAGCTTGAAAAAGAAACCGGGGGGAGGAGGGGGTGGCAGTAGTGTCCGTCCTCAACAAATCTGTGAGGGAGGGGGAAAAAGTTGCAAACAAAGCAGCCTGACAATACCAATACTGAATTGCAATGGGCTTTACATCCTTTTTGTATATTAATATTACTATCAGTTCTGGTCTGGTTGGTGGTTGGGTACTAGTAGCTATGAGCAATCAACAAGATCTCACAATAATACAAAATTGCTGACCAACAACAAGCTCATTACAGGAAGGCTGACAAAACAATTGGGTGGAGATCAGAATCTCTGCACAAAAAGGTTCTTCTTGTAGCTGGTACACTTGGTAAGTAAACTGGTTTCTGGACTGCATTGTCCAATGTGTCGTCACTTGCTCATTGAAACCACGTTGGTGCACCCAAACTCATCAAGAGACTTTTCAACATTACCAAAGTGCGCAAGGGAATGTTGATTTTTTAATGCAACAAACAAACAAACAAACAAAATCAATCAACCCTAATACAATAAACCCTTTTAATAATCACACTCATTTTTGTCACATTCTTTGTTTGTGTCATTTTTAAATTTTGTTTTTTTTGGTCACATTCTTTGTTTGTGTCATTTTTAAATTTTGTTTTTTTTTGGGGGGGTAACCATTCATTTTAGTAAGAAACATCAATTTTTTTAAAAATCACTATCACACTAAGTAGCAGCACAAAATATTTGCCAAGCTTTCTTAATGAATGTGATTTTAATGAGAAAATGTAAAGCAAAAATATCAGAATTGTTTTTTTTCCTTGAAAAAATTAGATACAGACAGAATTGGATTTCCTTGTTTTCCATTGGGTATGAAACCCAGGACGTTTTCCGAGGTCCCAGGGGTGGGTACCAGAATGGGCCATCACCCCTGGTTAACGCCCCTTTCAGGGAGCCTACCGTTAACTCGCTTTTGACTGAACCAGTGGTTAACCCAATTTTGGTCCGGGGGCGCACAAACGGTTGAACTGGTTTTTCTTTTTCTTTTTCCCTCCTGGGTACCCCAGAAAAGAGGGAGGATGAGAAAAACACGAGAATGAAAGTGGGCACAAGGTGGCAACTCATTTTTCATCCATCCACCTGGATGTGAAGCGTTTCGGAGTCGGAGTTGCTGTTGCCGCTCGGTGTTCGATCGCTTGTGGAGTGGATTAAGCTTTTTGCGTTGGAGCTCAGGCAGGGTTGTTGTGGAGATTGTCCGGGGGGGACGGTGGGGAATACGAGACCAGAACAAGGAGAAGGAGAACAACAACGAGAATCATATGTGTAGGGGGCAGGGAGGGAGGGAGACAGCACGCACGTTAGAAGAAAGAATTGAGCAATGGCGTGTGTGTACATCCCCGTGCAAAATACTTCGGAGGAAGTACGTGTTGCTTTGGAGCAGTTGCCTAAAGACGCGACCGACATTCTCGACATTCTGAAGGCTGAACAAGCTCCTCTTAATCTCTGGCTTACCTTTGCGGTAAAATGTTCATGACCGGCCCCCCGCCTTACCTCTTCTTTCTTCGCCACCTACTTTTGTTTGTTTGTTTGTTTGTATTCCAACTAGGGTTAGGGCTTAAGTCAGAGAGAAGGTTTTTGGATTCCTGGTTTAGTTTGCACTCCTTGAAAACCGTTTTTTTCTTTGTTTTGGTGGTGGAATGTAGAGGGAGTACTTCAAACAGAGTAAATTTACAGAGTTTTTGCAAATTCTCGAGGAAGGATCTAGTCCAGGTGAACATATTCTTCCCCTTCGCATTCATTGATTGGAGAAGGTAGTTTTCGGTAGTGCTCCTAGGGCATTTTGCAAGTAGATTCATTCGATTTGGTTGCATCAAAAGTACGTCACCAGACGCAGAACGAGCACATTTGATACCCACCGAAGTTTAGGGTTTTTAGGTTAAAAACCCTAAACTCCAATGCTAAATATTCAGGTCACTAATCACTACCTTCTCTGATTCTCAATTTCTCTATGAAAACTATTCTGATAATGTAATCTTTTGTGATATAATGTGAGCACCTCTTAGAAGCCTGCTTGAATGGAGATATCAATCTTACAATGTAGGTTGAGTTTGTATTATGCAGAAGTTGAGCCTCATGTTTTTCTAGGGTTGATTGTGCGTTACCTAGAGCATTGTAGCTTCTTCTAGCATGGTGGATTAGTAAGTGGTTCACTGGCAGACTGTTGACTCTTGGGGCAATACTGACATAAAATGGATCTTTACACAGAGATTGATGAGTATTACAGTGATGTCAAATATGACCGGATTGCAATATTGAATGCATTGGGGGCTTATTACACCAATCTTGGGAAGCTGGAGTCGAAGCAACGAGAAAAGGATGAACATTTCATACGTGCCACTCAGTACTACAACAAGGCCTCCAGGATTGATCAAGATGAACCATCCACATGGGTTGGTAAAGGTACAGCCAAATAATCTGAATCTGAATCTTTTGCCTGTTTGCTCACTCTTCCGAGTGTTACAGGCTCATGTGTAAGTGCAGCAGAACTGTCACCAGCAATGTCATGTGTTGAGGAAATCTGAGCAATGATTTGAACCATACAGGTCAATTGCTGGTGGCAAAAGGAGAGCTGGAGCAAGCTTATGAGGTGTTCAAGATTGTCCTTGACGGTCAACCTGACAATGTGCCAGCTCTGCTGGGCCAGGTTTGTCCTCCCTAAATGCTGTTTTGAAGAAGAGCAAGTTGGGCACAGAGCTGCAATTTGTGCTTCTGCTGAGGGCTTTCTTTTCAGATCTTTATTCAACTCATTAGGAGACCTGACCAAGTAAGGGCATGGGTGGGAAAGGCCTGTGTGCAGTTCAATCGTGGTCGATTTCAGGAGGCCCTCAACCTCTACAAGGTCTCTTTCTAGTTCACTTTGGTCTCATGGGTTTGCATCCTTCTGTGTGTTGGTTGCTGTACACAGTGAATGGTTGAGGGGCCCCAATCGTTATATAGCATGTAAGTAGGTTTGTTTGTAATTGGGAATGGTGGGTCGAGGAACAGAGAACACTGCAAGTGCATCCTGGGTGCCCTGCATCAGTGAGGCTGGGTTTGGGCCTCTGTCGTTTCCGTCTTGGCCAGTTCCAGAAAGCTCGCCAGGCATTTCTCCGTGTATTACAGGCAAGACATTGCTTCCTTGTCCTTTCTGTGGATCAGTGAAGTTCTTTATTTTTCCATGTTTGGTCTCATCCCTTTCCATTCCTTATCTTTCTCTATTTAAATTGGGCATTGAGGATTTTTTCTAAACTGCAATTCAAACAACCTTCTTGTGTGTATTGTCTCTCAGCTCTTCAATCTGTGATCTGTTGTTCAGTTTTCCTTCTTTTACAATCCCTCCTTCATCTGACACACTATATCATGTGGAGCACAAAGTATGTATGATATGTGTAGTATGTTGTGTTACCTTCATTGATGTGGAGTTTTCTCTGCAGTCTCATAGATGTGCAGGGTGCAGTGTGTAGTATATTATATCTCACTGTCGTTCAAGCTGCTCTTTGCTTTATTTTCTCTATTCTTTAGGGTTGGGTTTCCTCTTTTTCTGTTTTCTGATATGTTGTCTGATCTGAAACTTGTATAGGCTGATTGTCAGTCTTTTCTCAGTTCTATTCAGGTTGACTTAATTCATAAGTATGGGGAAGTTTTCAGTACTTGTGAAATATTGTACAACATGATTGGAGAGCAGGACTTACAGTGCTTGATGAGAACTGTATATGCCAGTTGTAATGGATGCTTGTTGAAGATGGCAGTCTTGATTGAGAGGTTGGATTCTTGCCAGTAGCTTAACCAAGAAGTGGCATGGATAGGAGTAGAACTGAAGCAGCATCTCACAAGAGATGTAAGTCTATGTGGGTTTGCAGCTTGATCCGCACAATGTGGAGGCTTTGGTGGCTTTAGGTGTGATGGACATCAACACAACTGAAGGTAAAATTCAGTCAAACCAAAATCTGGTTAAATGCTTTTAATTTTAAGTCATCATTACTGGGATTCGACTTTATGTGACCAACCATGGCTTTGTCTTTTGCAGTGGATGCTGTACACCAAGGCATGGAAAAGATGAGGGCAGCATTTGAGATATACCCCTATTGTCCCATGGCGCTCAATCACCTGGCCAATCACTACTTCTTCACAGGGCAACACTACATGGTGGAGCAGCTAACAGAGGCAGCTCTAGCTGCCACAGACCATGTTCTTATGAAGGCCCAAGCATATTATAACTTTGCCCGATCTTATCACACCAAGGTTGGTTTCTTGTAGGTGCCCAACTTCAAGTTTCATCTGCTCCAGTAATAGCTCTGCCATGTTTGGTATTGACAAGGAATTGTTGTGCTTAAAGGATATGGTCATGGTGCAGGAAACCCCAACCAATATGCTCTGTGTAGGCCACTATGCGTAAGGCTTAGATGCTTGGTGTAGAGGGACAAGCTATAATGAAATGAAGCTTACCATCATAAGTTTCTTGAAACTTGTTGCAGCTTGAATGAGGCTACCTTTGACTTTTTAGCTATTCCTCTTCCAACATCATGGCTGAGCCTTTCCAATGCTTCTGGAAATGTGATCCACTCAGTATGCAGATGTTTATATTTATTTTTTTGGAATATTATATACCCACTACATGCACTGTTGGGAGCTGATGAAGTTTTCAGTAGCAAGTCATGGCAGCTTATCACTGCTATTGAAGATGGTGTGATGGTCTGACACTTTGTGAGTGACACTCATAAGGTTATGACCAATATCACTCTTGTTGAGTCACCTTAAAAGTGTTGTTGTGGAGTTTTTATTGCAATCTCATAGTTATGTTACTTGCCTTTGGAGGTGTTGCCAGATTGTAGTTGTGTATGGATAAAAGGAATTTGTATTGTCACTTTTGAAGGCTGACAGTTTTCTTTGGTGCAGGGTGATTATGAGATGGCAGCTCGCTACTACAGAGCATCTACTTCAGAGCTTAAGACTCCCCGAGACTTCATTTTGCCTTACTATGGTGAGTAATAAAAGGAATAATTCCATTTTGATATCCCTCCTTGATCTGGTTCAACTGTGGCATTTAGGATAAGTGCTTATTTCAAAGTGTCATAGTATCATTTGTGGCCAAATGTAGGCTTGGGGCAGGTTCACCTGAAGCTTGGAGATTGGAAGACTGCTTTGGCGAATTTTGAGAAAGTACTGGATGCTCATCCAGACAATTGTGAGACCTTGAAGGTATATCCACTTTGGGTCCAGGCACCTCATGTAGTACAACCAGGTCAATGTTGCCCACTGACTTGATGCAAATGGACTGGACTTGTAGGCTATGGGCCACATTTTTGTGCAGCAAGGACGCACTGAGAAGGCCCTTGACAACTTCAAGAGAGCAACTAAATTAAATCAAAGAGATGTGGATGTAAGTTTGCCAAACCCTGCCTTCAAGTGATGGTGGGTGGTTCTCTTACACCAACTGTCTCAGTATGATTCAGCTTGGTGAATCCAAGTTGTTCATTACGAATTACACAGCATTCCTCTTATGTTCAATCATCTCAGTGGATCTGAAGTGTTCCTCAATAATTATGCTTGAAAAATGATGTTATGATGCCTCCTCTCTTTAGTATGCATATACATCTCATAAGCTCACTGATGAGATGCACACATCTTTTGGTTCTGTGACAGGCATGGTTGGAAATGGGGGAGTTACTTGTCTTATCTGACTTTGGAGAAGCACTAGAGGCATTCAAAATGGTTATGCTCTTTGCTTTCAGCCTAGTTTATACAGTATCTTGCCACTGCACGCTTGATGCTTATGGGATTGTAGACTGTCAAGTGGGACTTGGTACTCGAAAGGGAAAGACTTTTGGGAATGGTTCTTGGTGTGGAAGTGCAAGTGGAAGAATCTTTACAGTGTTGTTATCTTCTTTCAGTTTCCTGGCTGTCTCCAATGCAGATTGTCCCTCTTGAATTCAGGGTTCATCAGGTGCTGTGTTTTTTGTCCTATTGCAGATGTGATCAAACACTATCCAGCTGTTGTTACCAAGTCACAGATTATCAGGATCAAAGTCACTATGACCATGTCCTGCTTAATTATTTTGGTTAGAGAGAGGTGACACAAATGGTTAAGATTTGAGGAGCTTTGAACTAGCCTGTTCAAACAAAACTCAGTAATTGAATTACAGTAAATTATGTGGTGATTAACATCTGATACTATGTGTGTGGTATGTGCAGGCCCTCTCCCTTTTGAAGAAGAATGGAGAGGTTATTCCTCTGGGACTCCTGAATAACATAGGTGTGCTGCATTTTGAAAGAGGAGAACTTGAGGTAAAAACAACTTGCTCATGCATTGTGTGTTAAAGAAAACTTCTTAAAGATCACGGTTCCTACTTGTCACAGTTTAGAGGTGAGTTCTCTTAGCTAGGGACCCACTTACAAAAGTCAAATAACATCAGTGTAGATGCCAAGTCATGTTGTGTCAACAAACTACACTATGCAGGACTGGTGTTACTGGTGTCATGTCAGCTGATCACTACATTAGCTTTTTGGATGCAGCTTGCAAGGCAGGCATACAAGGAGGCATTGGGAAAGGGGATTTGGCTTGATTTTAGTGAGGGTACACGGAGTGCTGTCAGTGGTGTACCAAATGAGGAGAATCAGCTCTTCAGCAGCTTAGAGGAAGAGGGAGTTCTTATTGAAGTTCCTGCAGAGAAGGTCACGCTCTTGTTCAACCTGGCAAGGTTGCACGAACAGCTGCATGAGACTGGCAAGGCCACTGTTTTGTACCAGCTCATTCTTTTCAAGGTTCACTTCTTCCTGAGCTTTTCATCTGGAATGTAGTCTGCAACTGGTCACATTCATGAGTATGCAGAGATTTATGCTTTCTGTGCTCTGTCAAGAGTGCAGTGTATTCACACAGTCCCTCTCTCAGAATTCTGGTGATAAAAGAACTATTGTGACCTTGTGAGTGGCTTTTCAAAAAATCAATCTAGTTTCTGTTTTCCAATTGCAGTTTACAATAAGTGTAGTTTGTGCTGTGGTTTGTTTGCAGCATCCAAAGTATGTAGATGCCCTCCTGCGATTGGCAGCTATGGCACATGCCCGGAACAATATATCTACCAGTCTGGATCTGGTAATGATGTATTCCTGCTTTATGTCACCTGTCATTCTGCTTTATTGAAATAAGGTCTTCCAGTTGTTTACCGAGTCAACCCTTACAAAGACAAGGCCCTCACTTGTGGTGCCTGTGAATTTAATGCAGGTATCAAAGGCATTGGCAATTAATGACAAATATTTGGAAGGATTATCAGTTCGAGGAAACTTGGAGCTGAAAGCAGATGATTGGCTGAAAGCTAAGGATACATTGAAGAGCATATTGCAAATCACAGATGGCAAGGACAATTATGCAACATTGGCTCTTGTAAGCAGCACAATTCCTTGCACATGTTGAGTCTTGTCAAAAACTTTCTGCCTGACATTTTAATTACAATCCAGATCTTGTTGTCTGTAGGGCAATTGGAATTACTATGCAGCAGTACGAGGAGAGAAGAAGGACCCGAAACTGGAAGCCACTCATTTGGAGAAGGCTAGAGAGTTGTATCAAAAGGTCTGTACCTGTTATTGACTACCTGGTTACTGTTGCTGGATGTATAACAGTTGTTTGATGGTCAACATCCATTTTTCTGTCTTTGGGGGATATGCTCAAAACTCTTTTATGGGGTTCCTGTGAGTTGAGGGTTCTTGGTTGCAGAGTTCAGTTGTGAGACCATCTACTCTGCAATTATTTGAGATATTGAGATGCATGTTCAGGTGTTGGTGCAAAAACCAAACAACATGTACGCGGCAAATGGACTTGGAGTTGTACTTGCTGAGAAAGGCTTGTTTGATGTTGCAAAGGACATCTTCACTCAGGTCAGAAGTATTTGCAGGCTTGTTTTTGTTAGTTTAGAGATTCTCCTTATACTTGCTTCATAGGCTACTGGTGTCAAGACTTCTTTTGGGCAAAGAAGGCAATTACACAAAATTGAGAACAGGATCATACTGGAGTAGACCAGTATGCTGAGGTAGTTCATTGTGTGCAGGTTCAAGAGGCAGCAGCAGGCAACAAAGCTGTAGATATGCCTGATGTTTGGATCAACCTGGCACATGTCTACCTTGCTCAAGGCCAGTTCGCTCTTGCCATAAAGATGGTGAGTACCATGTCTCTCCTAGGAGTTGTCTTTCCATACAGAGGGAGGATGTTGGCTTTGATCCAGTCTTTGTTCATCTTCTCCCTTTTGTCTGTGAAGAAACTAACCAGGTTCACTTGGTGTTGAACACTTTCTCTTGGATACAAGACTTGTCATGAGCAAGGGCTGTATACTTTGTAGACAAGAAAATTTTGATCCTTTACACACTTTGAATTCATCAATGCAGTACCAGAATTGTCTGCGGCGATTCTACTACAACACAGATCCTCAAATCCTCTTGTACCTGGCACGCACACATTATGAGGCTGAGCAGTGGCAAGAATGCAAGCAGGTGTTGCTACATGCTATACACCTTGCACCCTCCAATTACACCTTACGTTTTGATGCCGCCATTGCCATGCAAAAATTCTCCACCGCCACCCTTAAGAAGACAAAGCGCTCTGCTGAGGAGGTGAGTTCTGCATTGGTGTCTTGTATTTCCCATGTGGGCTGGCTACCAGTGGTGTACATGGTTGTTTGCTGTCTGTGCCAGTTGTTTGGGATTGAGTAGCATGGGCATTGATGGAAGGTGATGTTACTTTGCAGGTTCGGCTAGCTGTTGCAGAGCTGAAAAATGCACTGCGTCTCTTCAACCAGCTGGCAGGGGTGAGAGGGCAGCATGTCCATGGTTTTGATGAGAAGAAGCTGGACTTGCATGTTGATTACTGCAAGCATCTACTGGATGCAGCAAAGGTGCACCTAGAGGCTGCTGAGCGCGAGGAGCAGCAAGTCCGCCAAAAGCAGGAGGTTTCTCGACAGCTGGCCATGGCTGAAGATGCACGCCGTAAAGCTGAGGAAGAGCGCAAAATCCAGGTAAGTTTTTGCAGGTATTATTGATACCATGAAGCATAACTTTACTATGGGAGCTTTTCTGATGCTATTGATGATTGTGATGCTGAGCAGATGGAGAGAAGGCAGCGGGATGAAGAACATCGTATTGTACTGGAACAAGAAGAGAGGCTCCAACAAACCATGGTGCGTGAGATATTTCCAACTCGGGTTGTGCATAGTAGATTGTGCTCTGTGGGAGATCCATAATCACTGGAAGTATATTTTCTGTTGATAATTGTCAAGTCCAGCATTTCTTAAACCTGTCCTATCCCACCCCTTGTGTTTCAAGGTCTGTCTAGCTGTATCTGCAGCAGTTTTATGTAATGTTTAAGGCCCCAGCCAAAGCTAGTTTTGGCAACAAACCTTTCCCACAGGTTGAACACATGGCACAAGCCTTCAGAAGGACATAACTCTGCCTGGTTACTATCCCTTCTGGACCTGGACTCCATGTGCAGCTCTGCTGTTGATAAGTCATCAACCATGCTCTGATGCACACTCAACTTTTTGAGTCTGGTTTGAGTGCCAATTCAAAATACTGACAAGATGGTCTTCACATGAAGGTCAGAAGAAGATGAAACTGGAGAATGAGGTTTGAAATCATGTGGACTTGTTTCTATTTTTCCGATTTCTTGGTGTTGCAGTGTGTTGTACTGTGAGGGATGCTGTCTAAAAGGTGATTTTTCTGCAGGCTACTTGGAACAGAAAGCGGTTTGAAGTTGAAGACAATGATGGGGATAACAATGGGGCCAATGAGAAAAAGGAGAGAAGAAAGGAAAAGAGGAAGAGGAAAAAAGAGAAAAAATCTAGGCCTCAGTATTCAGATGAAGAGGATGCCCAGGTTGAGGAGGAGGTTGAGGATGTGCGGCCAGAAACTCCTGAGGATGATGCTCAGGATGCACTTGCTGCTGCCTTTGGAGATTCTGATGAGGAAGCAGTTCCGGTAACTAGACCTCTCATTCCACTCTCCTCACCTAGTTGACTTGTTTCTTGTGATTATTCCAATATTCCAACCTGTCATTTGGCTTCAAGGCTGGAAAATGGGACTCATTGTTATTGCCCACTGCAGGAGCCTCGGCTGAAGAAAGCGAGGCGCAGACAGGCCCTTTCTGACTCAGATGAGGAAGGACAGATGTCACCACACCGCAGTCCTCCCAGTGATGTTGAGCCTGTGGCTGAAGTTAGAAGGAGACACAGCCCCAGCAGGTCTCGCCTCAGAAAGAGGCAACTTTCTGAAAGTGAGAGTGAATAGGTGAAAATATGATGCTTGCCTGTATATTAGTTTTGGATTCATGTACATTGATTAAAGTTCAAAGATTTAGGTGCGAGTTGTTAAACATGACAGCAATGGAGCTCAAGTAGGACCTATTTACTTTGGTCTGAGCAGCTTCCTCCCGAGAAATTTTTTTTTCTGACTGGCTCCTCCCCTGAGGCAGATTTCCAACTTTTGTGAGGAAATGACACACATTTGAGGTCAATCAGCCTAGTTATCATAGGTAGCTTGTGCCCTATAAACCAGTTGATGGGAAAGATTCTTGATTTTAGTCATGACATGAGATATCTGGTGACCTCCAGATGAGAAATTCATCCTTGTAGCCAGGAGATCAAATATAGGTTTAAAAACAAAAAATGGGTTCCACAAAAAAAAGCATGTACTCCTGTACTCAAGTCTGATGTGACTGCAGACTAATTGCATATTTGATCCACTGACTTTGAAGCGAAAGCTCTATGTTCCCCTTCACTGCTGGCCAAAGAACTTCAACCGTACCTCAGAATAGATACAGAAGTTAAGGGTGCACATCTATGAGCATGGGAACTAAGAAAGATCCTTTGGTATGCATGGCATACAACACTCGTGAAAATTTTCACATCTAGAGTTTGAATGTAGATTCATGTAGATGGTTGATGTCCAACATGTTCAAGTGTTGTGACAAAGATAATTTGAAGGTTGTTTATCTTGATGTGCTGTGTGGATCATCTGTGTCTGGGAAAATATTCCTGGATAGAAAGATGGTTGCCCAAGTATGGGATGAGCTCATGGTTTGGATTGAAAAAGCTCAATTGCAAAACCACCACTTGCAGCACCCACTGAGCATGTGCACAATAAATGTTGAAAGTTTGTTGTCGTTTTAAAAACCAAAGAAGACAAAGGAAGGAGAATACATGAGAAGAGAAACAAGTTTGTCCTGATTCTCTTTGCCTCTTGGTATTGCAACTCTTAGTGTAATAGTGTTTTGCATTTGTTGCAACAATTTTGGATAGCAACATCATCACAACAGCTCTTGATTTTCAGTTAGTCAACATAACTGAATATATATATTGATATGGTGTCCAGAAATTGTGAAGAATTTTCAAGAATATTACTGTATTTGTTGAAATGAAAACCTTAGATTTAATCAATTATTCAACTAGACATGTGTCGAAGTTACCAGGTTCCTATGGTATATGGTTACGGTTTAAAGTTTTATTTAACAAATTTTTATTAACTTAATAAACAATCACCTACAATTATCACAATGTCTTTGACTGTTTTCATTTTTCATTTGTACTTAAATGTGGTGATAAAAACATGAATGTTGATCATATTTTCAGTATAATCATTATCAAAAAATTGTCTATTAAAAGAAAAAAGTTTGAATATTGGCTGAAGTATTATACGAATGATATATTCAAGTATTGTACAAAAATAACATATTGATGCATGTTTTTTATGAACAAATGGTATTGTAGTAAACACCAATTCTTGATTATTTTGAGTGAATCTAACAATTTTTCAATGACCGGGGAACCTCTTTGGTGGCCCCTTTAAGACTTTGTCAAGATGTCTCATTAACAATCTTATTCAAGGACATAGCTCAATTTACAACTAAATTATCATATTGAACATCAAGCCCAAGATTTGGGACCATGGGCTCTTTGTAATGTGGTTGTGAGTTGAAATCAACATTATCTAATTTTATTTATAACTCCTTAAAGAATGTGTTTTTTTTTAATACCTTGAGAATGGATGGGCAATGGGCAACCAAACCCATTACACAACAAATTAAAATTGACCACTTCCAAAAGGAGGCAACAACCAATCCGGGTGAAATGTGGCAAATTGAATAGATGTTGGCTTTATGTTATATTGATACATTTTAGGGAGCCATTAAGGATGTTTATTACATTGTGCCCATATAGGATTGTCTTTTAGGTTACAATCTATGGTTTAGAGGTTAGATTTTAGTTCAAAATTCCAATGTGTATATAAAACACTAAGAGTGGCAATGACTTGTGGTGCAAACAAGGAGAAAATCATTTAGATAGGAAGAGTTCTAAAACCCAAAGCAACCATTTCCCAAAATGCAAAACACCTTGTATATCATGTAGTACAAGTACTAAGGATGGGTTCCACTCTTTTTCTTTTTGACAATTTTTTTCATATTTTGGACAAAAAGTTGAAAAGTTTTGGATGAATGTGTTTTTCTAGTGTAAATTTGTACTACTTTTCTTTGGTTTTTTCAGAAAAATCACTAAATCTTTTATATCAGAATTTCCTTAAAAAGCTAATGGTAATGAGATGTGGTCCAAGCAAGATGAGATGAGTAAAACCCACCTCCCAAAAAGTAGGCATAGATTTCATCAAGGAAGCCCTATCTATTGGATAGGAAATAAGTTTTCTAAGCACACTG
>Ga0209208_10001314_pt1 | contig 34735 bp, 30 predicted proteins | sample S1TSphfallax_3_FD_187694 | JGI IMG/M metagenome (GOLD analysis project Ga0209208, IMG submission 187694) | Host-associated microbial communities from peat moss isolated from Minnesota, USA - S1T2_Fd - Sphagnum fallax MG (SPAdes) (version 2) | ecosystem: Host-associated > Plants > Peat moss >...
TCAAATGCATTATATGAACATTGCCAAAATAGATGTATGCATTACTTATCCATGAAAGAAAATTGAAATCAATTACATTGTTTAATACATTCCTTTTGATTCCTTTAAAATGAAAATTGTAGTTAAGACAAACACTCAAATTACTTAAAAGGACTCAAAAGGATCTATATTATATCCAATTTATTCTTAGAGTTCCTACATAGATTTACATGACAACATTCTAGTTATACTCATATACCAATCCCTTATAATCATGAAATAATAAATGCAATAAAACTCCAAAATAATCCTTTATAATTTTTTTTCCGTTAAACCATCCTTTTGGGTACCCTGATTATGAATACACCTATTAATTGTGCTTAATACACTTGATTATTATGAATTTACTCATTATAATATATAACTGAATATTAATCTCAATAAATAAGTGTAATTCATATAAATTGGTTTAAAATTAACTACCTAACTAATTATGTTCATTAAATTGAATAATATGGATGTGTAGGAACAATAATTATTGACGAAATAATAATTAGATAATATTTATATAAGTTGAGAATACATATTTAAAAATTAGACAAATTAATCAAAATAATAATTATTTCATCAATAATTTTTAGATCATTAATTATTAAAAATCATTAAAAATTTAATTATCAAACATACATATCATTAATTGAGATGTGAAACAAAAAACCTGTGTATGTTACATTAAAAATTCAATTTGGGTGCACATATGGATATGCTTATTTATACCTTGATGTTTTTTATGCAAATTCATTTTTAATTTTTAATTTTTGGTAATTAGTTTTTTCTAGTAATTTATAGAATATTAATTATTAATTATTATGAAATAATTACTTAAATTGAATAATTAACTATGAATATGAATTATAAATCAATTTGATTCAAATTTTTTTTAAATGCACATAATAAATGACTAATTATATGAATTTAGATTATTAATCATTGGATAATTGATTATCTGAAATCAAATAATTTTCCATTTAATTAATTAAAATAATTAATTATCTAATATTAATTATCTAAATTTATTAACTGAATAATTATTTGAATTATATTAATTAATTTAGATAACTAATTCATTAGTTAATTAATTCAAAGAATCAATCCAAATAATTAATTGTCAAATATTTAATTCAAAAAATTAGATTTCAGATAAACTATTTTGATAATAAATTATTTAAAATAAAATAAATCATTTTAAATCACTATTTCATATTATTAAATATTAAACAATTCACATATATAAATATCAAATAATTACTAATATAATTGTATGATTTACATAATGAAAAAGAAACTCATAGCATGTGGGAAAATGTTTTGTAGTTGTAATTCAAATTACAACTTAAAAAAAATTAAAATATTTAATCCATATGTTTTGTCTTTGAATTCTATGTCACAAACTATATAAGGAAGATGTCTTCTCTTACTTTTTCACATAAATACACATGCCACTTTGGCATGAGCTCAAAAAAGCTTAAACCTAAAGGCAAAACATAAAACAAAAAATATATTTACATAACTATTATTTAATTCACCTACTTTTGTATTTTCCTACCTATTTATCTACCTACATAAATAAGTAGGTCCTATTTTTCTACCTACCTACATATAGTTATGTATTGACTTACCTAGATATTAAAATAGGTATTTTTTCTTTTAAATTCAATCAATATGCCATATGGTAATTTTTTATTGTGCCACGTGTCATAATTTTGGACCATCATTAACAATCATAATAAACAATGAAGATCAATATTTCAAAAAACATTTAAATCCATAAATCTTCATAATGCCACATGTCAAATTTTAATGGATGGATGAAAATTAGTAATGTTAGCATGATGTCATGGTTGTAGTTGTGAAGTTGCGTACTAATTGAAAATTAGTTGTTTTGATAGAGTTGCAATTGAGTTATAACGAGTTACACCATATATACAATGAGTTGCAACTTTTGCAACTCATGCAACTCATCTGATAGCATTCATAGGGTAAAAATAAAATGAATTGCAAGTGGTCATTGCAATTCAAAAATTGAATTGAAATACCAATTACAAAACACCTTTTTCTTCATAATGTATGATTTCCTCTACTTCAAACTTATGGGTGAAAACATGTTCAAGTGGCTCAAATGTGGAATTTGAAAGTTCACAATTTAACATTAATGATTTGTTTTTACAATTTTAACAATTATCAAACCATAAATTGTGTAATTATCCCCTATGCTTTTAATCATAAATATTTATAAGCCAACTTATAAATATCCCTAAACATGTGATTGATCAAAAAATCGATGCAAAAGATTAAAATTTTTAATATCAAATGGATTTTCAAAAGATAAAAATTTACAACAATCATGTCATTTAAAACTTTTAAAAATTAAAAATATGCAAATTAAGAAAGTTTTTAATGCACTTCACTAATAAACCCAAGGGGAGACTAATAAAATAAAGTAAGAAATACGTGAGTAAAAATATAGGGTGCAATATATTGGTTGTTGGGTAGAAATTATAATTTAATTAGTTTTTAAATAAGGTACATTTTATTCAAATAATCAATTTAATTATAATAGAGGGTATGTAATAATCTGAAATAATGGGTTATTATTAATATAGGGTGGGTTTAATATCATGTATATATTAAAAATTAAATAATAATAGGATGATTAAAAGTAGGTTGGACAATTATCTAATACCCCCCCTAAAAATAGTCATTTGATGCACATAGATCCCAAACTTTACACTAAGTGTCCCCCTCAAACTAATAAAATTTTCATTTGATGAGTTTTTTAAAATATATATATTGATATTACTTTGACATTTTTTTTGAATCCACATTTTTCATTTTTTTCTATGCACAGCAGACATAATGTTATCATTTCAAAAGTCCATTACAAGTCCATAATCTTTTTAGAATTCATCAAAAAAATTTGTGATGATTCCCATTAAAGTCTATAACAACATGAGTATTTTAAAAATTGACAATGTTAATTTGGAATATGGCTTCAAATTTTACATTTGTATGTAATCTAGAAAAATTATAAGTGTGCTAGTCCATATTATTTCCCTATGTTTTCACCCTTATACAAGCCATTTGTACTATCTCTAATTGCTTTTGCTATTTTTTTTTGGGCTCATTTGAATCCAAAATCAAACACTTTGTGGCATCCAAAATTACAATGTTTTTTTTATCAATGATGGAACCTACTAAGAGGAGATTTTTAATGAAACCAAGCACATAAAGGACATTGGTTACATTCTTCATTTCCCCCATGTCCAATTGATAAGATACATCCTTTTTCCCTTCAATAGAATGTGCTTGTCTTCCTATTGATCTAAAAGAACTTGGGCCATTGTGATTGTGTAGAATCTAAGACAACCTTTATTTCTAATCACATGTTTTGATGCACTAGAATCTATGAACCATTTTTGTCTCCTCTCCAATTCTAAGCTTAAAACTACTAACGCATCAACAAACGTTTCAATTGCATTGGCAAAGGTCTTCTCCATTAGAGTAGCATCTTCATCTAGCTCTAATTCAACAAGATGAGCAACATGACTTGCTTGTTTTTTATTCTTCTCATAGTTCACCTTGTGATTGTTCACATCTCTCTATTTTTTGGCTTCTTGCATTGTTTATCAGAGTGACCAATCTCACCGCAATTGTAACATTTAAAACTTTTATCCTTCAATCTCTTTTTCTTGTACTACCCCTTGGTCTTCAACAAGAAAGCTTCATTAGTTCATGTTGAGGCTTTGAACACTCTTCTTTCTTCTTCATGTAGTAATTGCCTACAATTTGTTTGAAAGTAGGAAAAGCTCCTAATGTGGAAAGTCCTTGAACAAAACTTTTATAACTTTCTAGGAATCCATTCAATAAGATTTGAACAAGTTTTTCATTTTCAATCTTCACACCAACATTAGCAAGTTGTGAGCATACCTCCTTGAACTCTCACAAATATGTGTTTAGTGACCCAACATCATCATCCATTCTTAGTTAATACAACTTGCTTCAGAAAAAAAAAATTCTTGTCTAGTTTTAGGTTCATACATTTGTTGGAGTAATGTCCAACAAACTTTTGGATCATCAACATCCAATAGGTATGAAATCACCTAATCTTTAACAAACATGATCAAGATTACCAATGCCATACTTTTGCATTGCTCAATTTCCAATAGAAACAATGAAATTGCCACAGATGTTGTATTTAGAATGGTAGTTGTAGATGGTGCCATTGTTGCTCCACCTCATGCCAAAGATCCAAAAAACAATGCAACACCGCTTACAATAGCAACAGTGTTTGTCACTCCACCTCCCACCAAAGATCCAGAGGATGACGTAGCACCACTATTAGCTTGTGTATTGTTTCCATCATTTGAAACTAGCAACCACAATCCTTCTTTCTTTAATAAGTGTTTTATTCGAAACTTCCACAAGCTATATAATTCCAAATATTCCACAATTGTTACATGACCTTTAAATATGCAAATAACACCTTTATTCATTGTTCAATGAAAAATCATAATACTTTAAGATCATAAATTTTAATTATTGAAGGCCTTCATAATCTTCTTGACAATAATTAAGATTATTAATAACTTTGTTAAATTTAATTATTCATTCAATTTAAATTTTCAATGTTGAATATTTCATAATAAACAAGTGTCAAAGCTTTTATGAAAGCCTTGAATTTCATATTGAATTCAAGCACCTTTAGAATATTACATATCAATTCAAGAAAAAACATTTTGTGAAGAAATATTAAATTTGATTGTGAAACGTAGTTGACTTTCAAAAAACTTTTCTTCAAAATGGTTTATTAACATTTGTAACAGATCTTGGTAAAATCTTCAGAAAATGCTAAATAGGACAATTGACCATCTAACATTAAAATGCTGCCTTGTGGTTCAGTGGCTAAGATGTTCACCACATGCCCACAGCTTTGTGACTTCAAATGTTGAGTGAGGACTGCCTCATGCAACTGTATATGAATGTGGTGTTATTATGTAATTGTATGGAATAAGTAGACACACCTTTTTTTTAAATATGCACATTTATATGTCTAAATTTCTTTTCATAATAAAGATCTATTCAAAATATTTTTGTTAATTTTTGATAAATTGAAATTGAAACTAATATTATAATATTTCTTAAACTGCGATTTTAAATTTTCTATCCTTTTTAAATTTTTATTAACATACTGGTAAAGAAAAGAAATTTCAAGTATAGTGTTAATAAATGAAAATTAAAAATCCAGATGTGAGTTATAGTGTACATGTGTACAAGGCATGTACTTCACTTGGTCAATAGCACTGGTCCTAGTTCACTCAATGATCATTCATTGTTCACATTTTCAATTGTGAATGCATTGTACTGAATTTTTATGAAATTAATTACAAAATGAGTGGGCTGTTAAGTGACTTGGAGGCATAAAATTCCTTGTATGAAGAGGCTCACAATGACTTTGGATGTTGCCAGCTTCAAATTGCAAATTCTTCCCAATTTTCAGTTTCATCCCACAGAAGAATCTCAGTTAAATTTTCTTTCTTGCTACAATTTTCACCAGTTCCAAACCTTGAGATTAAAAATGACGAGACACCAAGCAAGAGTAGTCATCATCTCGTCATTGACTGGCGGTGATCCCATATCCATTGGATGAGCCTAATACTCTATCTAGTGGGTCCATGTGTTGACTATTGACATCATTTGGTGGAATTCTCAAAAGTTTGGAAACAATTTGTCAATACTCATCATCATCTGTCAATACTAGTATCACAATTCAGCACTACTGTGGAGCTCTGAGCTACCCTAGTGGCTGAAGGCTCCCTGTCAAGCTGGGGGTTTGGAGTTCAAGCACGCGGCTGAGGGGTTTCCCTGTGAAGCTGGAGGTTGGGAGTTCAAATCCCAACTGGACCACTTCTCTTCAATCATTGTCCTGTGAGCTACCCTTGTGGTTAGGGGTGTAATCCTGTGGCCAGAGGTTACCAAAACAAAAACCTATTCTCTTAAATATCACGTTAATATTAGTCTTTTGATTTTTCTTTTCTAGTTTGCGTTGCCCACAAGGTAAGTATCATTTTATTTTTTTCATTTTTCCTTTTTCCCTGCTGTGAACGTCCATATCCTTTTTCTTTTCTTTTCTTTTTTTCTCATTTTCTCCTCCCCTTTCCTTATCCCCCTTTCCTTATCCCCAAGATAAATATCATTTTTTCTTTCTATTAAATTTTGGTTTTTTTTAATGTTGTGCCACTGTTCCCACTACCAGTCTCCATCATGAATACACTCCATGTATACTCTGACTCCTTCTATTTGTTCCACTAATTTCCTACGTACTTACCTACAACATGGTTTTCAGTCCTTACATGGTTTGTGTTCCTACTGTTGTTTCCTGTTGTTGGGAGAACTTTGCTTCTGAAAAACTTTGGCAAATATAATTTTCAATAAAATTTTCTTTTTTTCTTTTCACAAAACATTTTGAGAATTAATTTGTCTTGAAGTAAGTGTGTGCAGTAAATATTTGAATAGGTTTATTTTAATTTTATTATTTACATCTCTATAATCCATATCTAGATTAAATCGGGAATTCTGAGCTGAAATCTAACATTTTTTGGGCTTAATATGGCCACTAGGAAGCCGCACTAAAAAAGATGACGGTAGCAACATGTGTGGGTCCTACTTCACTAAATGGCTCTTTGGAAATGGCAGTAGAAAAGTGACCATAGACCACTCTTGAAACTTGTTCAACTTACTTGCTTTGCAATCACCTCATAATGCCACTTTAGAAGCCTGTAATCACTTGGGCCGGCCTCTCAAAGGTCTACAAATCCAGAGAGTTGCAAATTCATTGTTGTCTTGGCCTTTTACACCCAATCACTTGCTTTGGGCTTTTTTTTCACAACCAGACACATGTTAGACAGCATGTTGGGGACTTGGGTTTTTTCAGTACATGTTGGAGTTGGGTGTGGTATTGGTGAGTTTATTTTCATTATTTCCAGCCCTTTCTCCTTTCCCATGCCTAAGGGAAAGTATCATTTTTTATTTTCATTTTTTCTGTTTTTTCTTTTCCATTACCCCCAATGGAAGTATCAATTTTAATTTCTTTTTTTCCCTTTTCTCGTCGTGTTTCCTCCCCCCCAAGATTAGTATCATTTAATTTTCTCTCTTCTTTTTGGTTTGTGGGATCTTCATCCCACACAATTGGCAAAAAAATTCTCAAGTTTTTGTTCTTGAAACATCATTTTGCATAGTAAAGCTGATAGCATTATTGGTAAGGTGAACATTAAAGATAATGATCCTTTGATTACAATTATTCGCAAAGGATCACAAACCCTAATTTTTGATAATAAAAAATGTGAAATAACTTCACTTGTGAATGGGGCCCTTGGTTTTTTTTAATTGAAGAACGAAGGGGAAAGGTTGGTGCAAAGCACCTTCTAGAAATGAATATATTTGTTTGGATTTCTCCTTGTGTTATGATAAATATTGGAATCGTAATCATGCAGTAGAGAATTTGAAACTCGTGTGACAATAGAATCATCTTAATATTTCCCACACACCAAGGTTTCTGACTAGTTGATGAAGAGTATTCTTAAGGTTATTATAAGAAAGGTAGGGCATGCAACTTCTTTGGCTTCAAGATTTCTAATTAGGTGTTGAAGGGTATTTTTAAGGTTTTTCTAAATTTACTATCAAAAAGGTGGGATAACTCTTTTGTTTTCAAGATCCAAATTAGCTATAATAAAGTATGTAAACATTCATATTCTGTACTTCCCACTTCCATTCAACAAGTGGGATGGAAGTTGTGATAAATGACCAACTAGTAGAACTAAAATAAAATTGAAGGAGTCAACATCATTTTGAAAACATTGTTTTAAACATTGTTCAATCATGCATTAAATAATATTTGTTATCATGGACATTTCATCAAGCACAATTAAATTTTCTTGTATCTCTAATGTTGAACTTGATTCTATGATTATGGTTCTAAGATATCTTTTTACCAATGTTTGCACTTGACTAAATCTCCTATTTGTCAACATCCACTTGAGCTCGCACAACATGGAATTGAGTTGGATATTACTATAACATTGGCACATCAAGAAAGGTATAGATTAAATCCAAACTATGTTACAATAGTTAAATAAGATATGATAAATTATTAACAATTGGATTCATTCAATTTGTAGAAATAGGCTACATGGTTGTCACCCATAATAGTACCCAAGAAGAATGGCAAACTATGAATATGTATAGATTTCAAAAAACTAAATGCATCCACAAAGAAGGATCCATACCCATTACCCTTTATAGATGAAGTTTTGAACACAATAGCAGGGTATGAGACATATTTTTTCTTAGATGGATATTCGAGATATCATCAAATTTCTATAGCTCCGGAGGATAGATACAAGAATACATTTTGTTACAGACTAGGGGGCTTTTATATGGAAGGTGATGTTGTTTGGAATCAAAAATGCCTCGAACATATCAAAGAGTTGTTACCAAAACATTTAGAAAATATTTGGACAATTTTATGAAGATATTTCTAAACGACTTTATAGTGTACAATGACATGGATAGTCATCTATAGAAGTTCATATTATGTTTTCAAAAGTGTAGAGAATATGGCATTAGTATGAATCCAAACAAATGTGCATTCATGGTATTTTTAGGGATGATCTTAAGGTTTATTGTTAAGGAAAACTATTAGATTCGAAGAAAATACAAGCAATAATAAACATGCCACCACTTAAAAATCCATAGCAGATTCAAGTATTCAATGGGATGGCATAGTTTTATAAATATTTTATCAAAAACTTTGTTGTTATTATAGCACCTATCATTAGACTAACTAGAAAGACAAAAACTTTTCTTTAAACATAGGAATGTGAAAAGGCTCAAGGGTTGATTATACAAAAGTATATTGAAGCACCAATATTGATATCACCAAACCGGTAGGTGGAGTTTCATGTTCATATACATGCATCTTTATTAGTTGTGGGAGCTATGTTGTTTCATAATTTAATAAGGAATAATGATTAACCAATGGTGTATGCTTTTAGACTTCTAAACAAAATAGAACAAAATTATAGCACAACAAAGAGAGAAGCTTTAGCAATGGTTTTTTCTTTGCACAAGTTCAGACATTATTTGTTAGGTAATAAATTTGTCTTTTATGTATATCATATGGCATTGGTTTATTTGGTCAAGAAACCACAAGTTTTAGGAAGATAGTTATTATTCCTAGAATATGACTTCACAATAATGTATAAGCCATGTAGAACTCATGTAGTTTCAGATACATTGTCAAAACTATCAGATATTACAAAATCCACAAGTGTGCCTAACTAAACCACAAATCCAACTTTCTTTTACACAAAGCCTAAATGGTTGAATGATGTAAAAGAAAATTTGAAAATAGACCAAATTAAGGGCACATTATCTATATAACAAAAGTAAAAACTAATTAGGAAAGCAAAACCTTTCACACTGAAGAATGGTGAATTGTATAGAATGGGCCAAAACAACAAACTATGAATATGTTTGATAACTACAGAAGCACAAATAATGATGAGAGAACTAAATGAAGGACCATTAGGAGGTCATTTTATAACTGAAATCACACAAAAGAAAATATTGGATGCGGGTTATTGGTGGCCAATGTGAGGAATTCGTGCACACCTTCACCATTAAGATATGCACTAAGAAAAAACCCGGTTGGAAGTGGAACTACTATGTAGTTGTAGTCTAACAAGTAAGGTGGTTCAAGGTAAGTAATGAAATTCACTAAGGATCTAATGCGTTGTGTTCAATTTGAAGATACAAAGATAGGGTGAGAGAATCGTAATTCACCATGATGGAATATGAAGGAGTCGTATGTTGATGTTCAATTCAATGTCACGCTTGATGGTTGGAACCCTTCCGTTTCATTTGTCATAACATTTACATACAACCTCCTAATCTAACATGCATTGAATTTTTGGAAAGCTAATATAAAATGAGCCATGTTACAACATTTCATAATTTTATTTTATTTTTTTAAATTTGATCAAGAGTTAAGCTTCGGACCTAGAAACCACTTGCTTAGATTGAGGAAAAACTAGACAATTCAACCCCCTCTACTTCCAACAAGTGTAGCTCCCTAAGCAACCCCGATGGTGCTAAAATTTGAGGAGAACCTTCTACACCTTTCAAACTAAGATTGATTTAAATTTGACACAAATCCAACGGTGGATTTGGGAGGAACAACTAATTGAAACAAAAATCCAGAGGCTTTGTCATGGAAATCCTTCCATGAACTCCACTACAACACCCTCTACTTCCAACCGGTGTAGCTCCCTTACAGCAAACCCGATGATGCTGAAATTTGGGGAGAACCTCTTACACCTCTCAAACTAAAACTAATTTAAATTTGACACAAATCCAACGGTGTATTTGGGAGGAACAACTAATTGAACCAAAATCCAGAGGCTTTACTACAAGTACTTGCTACACACAACTTCCTTCCATGCTTGATTCTTACACACACCTTTTCCATGAACACCTCTCCACACATAATAACTCAATCCTTCCTCACACTTCATCCTCCTTTTTTTTTCTTCTCCACATGTACAAAAAAATCTTCTCCCTTGGTAAACCTCCATGACCTTCCTTGAGCTTGTTCCCCTTGTCCAATGGAAGCTTCGAAATCCCTTGCTCCAATCAATGGCCTCCTCATCCTTCTAGAACCAATGAAAATTGAGAGTAAATTGCCATCCAATTGAGTTTAGGATGAGAATTCTTCGGCCCAATGAGACACAAGAAATATTCCATCCTCCAATCAAATAGAATGACAATCCTCATGACTAATGGGATTGGAGAATTCATCCTTCCCCTTATCTTGGATATCTTGAGCTTGATCCTTGATTCTGTTGACCTTCACATCCTACTTCTTCATCCTAATTACTTCAAGTAACTAACTACTAGGATACTTTATCGGTAGTAACAAGTAAACGTACTTGAATTCTTACTTGACTAATTCAATGGTTGAACTAACATCCTCGTGTACCATTTACTCTTTTGATATCCCCTACCTATTTATTTTACCATGCACTAATTAACTATGTAGTACATAGTAAATTGGAATTAAAATTTACATCACAAAAAACCCCCACATACTTCTAGATCCACCGTCGAAATTAGGGTTTGATGAATCCATTAGATCTAGGATGTTTGAGTTTTCATGAAGTTCCGCCGTCACTCCCACACCTTACGCCTACCCTAATTTGTTAAATAAAAAGGCCTCGACCCCTTTTGAACGCAAGTACCACATTGTTTGTACTATCTTCTTGGTTTTTGTTGATGTATGTGAGAACTAGTCATGGCGGATGATGTCGCTACGCCTTCGAATCCTCTAGTTGCACTAGTAGACAAGGAAGAGCTTGAAGAAGCACCGCTTGATGAAATAGCGCTTGAGGTGAATGTCTTTCAATGGTCGCACGAGAAGAACCATCCAAAAGAGTGGTGTGCACTCGAGTTGATTGTTTGGCATGGGATCATCAATTTTCACCTAAGCCACATGCCTTAACAATTTATTTAGAATTCGTTCCTGCTCAAGGAGTCGCGCCAAAAAGGTTTGAAGAATGTCAATGTGAAGATGATGATGTCCGTCTCCATTGTCGAATGTGGGTTCCCGGTGATGGCCATTATCGTTGGCTATGAGGGCCAATCAACCCCCTTCCCACAGAGCACCGAACCGAATACCTAGCTCACACCATCCATCGCATTCTAGAGTTTTTGCAATTGTGACCTATAATAGCCCTTCAAGTTGTTTACTAAATTGTAATTCACCTGAGGCCATTCAGGTGGAAATGTTTAATACTTAAGTTTGATTTTGATTCTATCTAAGCGTCTGATAAAAGTGAAAACTAAATAAAGATGTATTAAGATTACATCCTAGAAATCTTTCCAGTACATCATTCGTGCCTAAAGATTATTCTACAGACTAACTTAATATTGTCATGGCGAAATGTTATTGTGAGTTATGGGCTTGTATTCCCAATATATCAATAAATCACATCTAATTCTACATCCCCTCTCCCTTCTTTACAACATAAAAGGATAATGCACTTGAAAAGGTTTATTAGGTCCTAAAACTAACTAAGCCTACATCAATTTAAATAAAAAAGTCTTTTATGCTAAAATATCCAAAAGTTAATCCAACTCTTAATAATTATTACTTGGAGGTTTATCAGGATTCGAATCATTAATACTAAGGAAAACTATGGAACTAAAGCTTAACAATTTGTGGTATTATAATCCATAGCTCACACGTGGCGGCCTATTGGGGCTAATTGTTAAGTTAGAATGGACTTAAAATCTTTGGTTCTTGAAGCGCCTTCGTTCAATGTTGAATTGATGTTATTGAAGACAATCCAACCATATCAAAAAATAACGTCCGCCCCTAATGGAGTAGGCTTGGACCTAAAGAGAAAAGGGAAAACCAACATTCTTCCCTTTTGAAGGTGAGTTCGAACTACAACAAAATAGAATTGCACACCCATCCTTCCTTGATGGAACAAGTTCGGATCTATAGATAATAAAATATAAAACCCTTCCTTCCTCTTCCAATGGAATGGATTTGGACTACTTAAGAAGATAGAAGATCATGGAAAATAATGGGAAGTAGTAAAAAACCAACATCCGCCCCAATTGGTTTGGATCAAAAGATCGGAACATGATATATAAGGAAAAAGTAACCTAGAGTTACCCCTTTAGAGTCCTACCCACCCTACTAATGGATGGTGAACCTTCCCTTAGCGATTCAACCCACTTTATTACATAGGACCAATTCCAAGAAAGGTTGCAACTTCAACTTCCCAATTAAATCCCATCCTTGATGCTAACCCCCAAATTGGTTTAACTAAAATTTGAGATTTGAAGAAAATACCCCACATGTAATGACTCATGAAGATTTTTGTTTAATCTATCCCATCAGAACAATTCCCTTGTTGCTCTCCGCCTATGCCTCAAGCGCTAAATTCTCATTAAACCTTCATTGACAACTACAAGTTGAAAATTAATTGAAGATCAAGAGTTCTAGACCGAAACAAGGACACGCCATAATAATTCGTCACCTTGAAATGCTTAAACCTAAACTCATCACACCTTATATTCCTTGCAACAACCCCCATTAGTGCGGGTTGGGAAGTCTGATCCATCCAAATTTTGTAATTGGACAAAATTGTTATGAAAAACCTCTTTCATGACAAATGGTCCTAACCATAATGTGTCAAACTTGCCCAGGAACTCAAGCTTCCTAGCATCTTGTAACATCACTAACATGCCAAGAGTAAGAGTTCAAAACTTGTGTCTTTTATCAAATTGAACCTTGCGCCTCCATTGCATAGTCTCAATGTGTTGGGCACTCAACTACCTAGCTTCATTTAGCCCTTCTAGTCATTCCAACCTATCCTTCAAGTACTGTGATTCATCCAACCTCTCATTAATAGCAATAGGAAGAGAAGGAATCTCAAACTCGATAGGTAAGATGGCCTCAATGCCATAGACCAAAGAAAAAGGTGTGGCACGTGTGGTAACCTTATAGGTGGTCCTATAGGCCCATAAAGGTGGTGTTAGTTTTGAATCCCAATCCTTCTTAGAATCGTGAACTATTTTACGCAAAATACAAACCAAGGTTTGGTTCACACGCTCAGTTTGACCATTTGTTTGAGGGTGGTAGGGTGTGGTTTTCCGATGGTTGATTTGGAATAGGCTTGCCATGTTTTCAATTGCTTCATTCAAAAAATGTTTGCCTCTATCACTTATGAGGATCTTGGGACAACCAAATCTAGTGATGACATTCTCATACAAAAATGTGGCAATGGCTTTGGCATCATCAACCTTGACTGCCTTGGCTTCTGCCCATTTTGTGAGATATTCTGTGCCTACAATGATGTACTTAATCCCCCTAGATGAGCTAGGATAGACCTGACCAATGAAATCAATGCCCCATTTCTCAAAGGGCACCAATGGTAAGGACGGGTGTAATGGTAAATCCATATGAAGGTCATTACGTGCATAACGTTGGCAAGCATCACAACATTGGGCATGTGTATGGGCATCGGCAAACATAGTTGGCCAAAAGTAGCCAGAGCGTAAGGCTTTTTGTGCTATCAATCTCCCAAAGAAATGGCCACCACAAACACTATCATAGCAAGCTTCCAAAATGGAAGGAACCTCTTGGTAGGCCACGCATCGTCGAAGGATTCCATTGGCACTCCTGTTCTGGTGGGGAGTGTTGGTACCTAGTTTAGGACTAGAGACTTTGTGGGAAGTGAATGACAAATCCTCATTGAATTGAGTTGATGTCATCAATCAATGAGCAGCTAATTTGAATGCCCCACCCCAGCAAAGGAATGGTGGGTGGCTTCCAAGAGTTTGCATCAATAACAAAGTCTGCAGGTCTGGAGTTCTTAAGATGGCAGCTGCGAAGTACAACTAAAGCTATCCAAGACAGAGTGCTCTTCCCTCAAAGGTCTTTGGGCATTGCCAAAGAAATGCAAAGCTGTTTTGTGTCCAGTGGGACTTCCTTTATAATTTCCTTCCAACTGAAAGTTATAGTACCACCAATCAGACCCCTGCAGGACTTGCACACACAACCAGTGTTTTTTTGGCGAATTTTTGCAGCTTGGCAAGAAAAAAAAAAGAAAGCTGCAAAAGTTACAAAGGGGGGTGATTCAGAGACAATGGGCTCAAGTCACCACATTCTCAGGAAAAAGATCCTAAGGTTGTCACATTTAGATGCTGAGGTCATGGAGGTCGCCAATACAAAGAAGGATTCTCAAAAAGTTCTAATGTCTTGCCTGACACCTAGGCAGATTTGGCTCATTAGTGTTGTAGATAGTTGCCAGTACACCTACTTGACAAATTTGAAAGAAAAACAATGTCCACAACCACAATAGATTGCCACTCTTGATATGAAGGTCACCACGAACATGACAAGGTTAATGTAATGCCAAATCAGGATGTGTGAAGAAGGATCTCAGACAGAAAGGTATTTTTAAGTACCCATCAAACTAAAAGCTTGTGAATACTACACCGATCATAAAACAGTAGCACCCATAGTATACAAATTTGTATCAACCAAAGCTGCCAGAACTCTTGATACAAAGAGCTCAGTGCTGGGGCTTCAATCTCATTGGGATTCAACATATGCAGACAAGCTTGCAAACTTCCGTGAGCATGGCAATGACAGAGAAATTTGGTCAGAAACCTCCTCTGGATCATTAACTAATGTTTTGTAATGAAGTATATTTGTGTAGACCTAAGCTGAATCATATACGAGGATCGAGAGAAACATTACCAGATTCTGGAATTTCCCAGCCTATTTGACCCAAAGAGATGCTCTGCTCGAGGTTAAGGTAGCACAAATTATCCCTAGACTGAGATTTTGGCTGTCTGAACACATGGAGTTCTCAGTTTGAGACAGTCCAGTTTTTTCAGTGAACTTGACATGGGCAGAGTAGAATGGGCAACTAGGTTTTCATGTTTATGAATAGGTATAGAGAATCAGCTGTCACTGTAGTTTTTAGGAAGGTTTCCAAGTTTTGTTAATGAGATTTTAAGTGCTTTTGTTTTAAACAGTTCTATCTGAAACTAAGTTTTCGATGCATTTGCTACATTTGGTTAGTGATGAACTCTAGGTTTGGTGAGGAGGTGATGGAGACAGTGGCAGTTTTTGGATTGTGAGAATTTGTGGTTGTTGCTGCTAGGCTAGCCTGTGATCCTCTCAATGGTTTTGCAATCGCTCCAAGAGGCTTGTTTGATTTGCCTCCAGCTGGATCTATGGCTTTGGAGCTTGCTAATTGGAATGTTCTAGACCTTGGTACTACAATGGCTTGTTCCTTCATGCTTTGTTCAAGCAAGAGATGTACGTGCTTCTGTGCTGATCCTCTACCCAAACTTTGTGCTTCCTATGGCTTGGACAAAAATGGATCATTATTTGCAATGGATGAAGCCAGGAGGCGACACAAAATTTATTGTACAGTTTCACTGATCTAACAGGAACTGATTAATTTAGTGAGGGAGCAGTGGAGCTAGCAGGAGCTGTGGCTGAGCACAGCAATGTGGACAACATCACCTTTCTGGCGCATCACCTGTTCACAGCTTCTTGTCTTCATCTATTGCTTTTTACAGTACATACATTGTCACACTCGGAGGTAATGCTGGTAGAGATTATGGGAGTGATCAAAGGGACAAGGATTGAAGGTTCTATCAGCATAAGAGAAAAGTGCACAGTTCCTATCCCAAAGGTTTTCTCAAGACTCTATCACCTGCCATGTATTATTTCTTGTTGGCACTACATGTCCAATTTTATCGATGCTATTTTGAATGCAGTGAGGGCCATTGAACCTTTCTCTTATCATTACTATGAACAGACCTCATGCATATTTTCATTCCTTATGCAATTGTCAGGTTGAATCTGATAGTTGTTACAACTCAACTTGGTTAAGTGTTGGGATCAACTGTATTTTAGGGTTGCAATCTTACACAGAAAGATTGGGTAGGAGACTGTTGCTGTATCCAATCAGTGCAAAAAGCTGAATTGAATTATAATTGTTACTGGGACTGGTCATATGAACAAAAAGGAGCTGTTAGCCCAGACACCATGTCAGACCGTGAAACTGGTGGTGCACATAATGAGTGTACAAACGATGGATGGAAACATATATTGCAACTTTTAACACAAAGACAGATATAACTCAATTTTCTTTCTTCCTCATGCAAGAGTGCTGGGGTCTTCAAGATTGACGTGTGAGCCACTATTACACTGCTTCACACTGTTTTCGCAATTAAGCTTCAAAGCAACATAGAAAACATCTAACCTGTCAAGCTCTGAGGTCTGTGGGGAGTCATTTGATCATCCCCTGTGGAAAGTGCAAAGCAGCGTGGAGACCCAAGTATGTCATGAGAAATAAGGAACTAGAATAAAAGGTTAACAAAAAACAAATGTGGTGTATTTCACCACAGTGAACTTATATTCCCTGATCATGGGAAATATTTCTGATGCTTTCTGTCAAACTTTTGTCTCAATAGATGATCTTTTAAACCTCAAGAATTGCCTTTTTATTGAAAACTACTAATGACTGAACATTTGATAACATCTTACAGTCAACTCCAAATTCAAAATGGTATAGGTAAGTAGGTGCAACTTACCAGAATAACAACTTTATTTGAGCTTTAAATAATGTGAAGTCCATGCTTTAAATAGTGTCAATCTTCTGTAGATGGTACAAAGATTCTTCTTTTGACAAAGCAGTCATAAAACAGGCCATTTTTCACATTCTTCTTTGATGTTTGTAAAGAGAGCAGTGCTGAGATAACGCTCAGCAGAACTGGGGAATATCACCACAATCAACTTGCCTGCATTCTCTGGCTCCTTAGCAATCTGTTTCATTAGAACAGCAATTTCTAAGCACAAAAAACTTGTCACCAGAAATGCCCAATCCTGAAGAAACCAGAAATTTAAACACTTCTGAAACCTCAGTTTATGACTTGCAATGGGTAGAAGGTTTAAGAGGCTGGTCCAAGAGGGTCACCTTAAGAGCAGCAGCAAATGCAGCACCTGAGGAGATGCCAACCAGCAGGCCTTCCTCAAGGGACAGTCTCCTTGCCATGTCAAGAGCCTCATTGCTATGCACCGTCATAATACGATCAAGCATAGGTATGTCCAAGAGCTCTGGAATTATTCCAGCCCCAATTCCTTGTATCTGATGCGGGCCCTTCTTCCCCCCTGCAAACCAAAAAGGGCACCATGAACTTCACTGCTTGCAAGTTGATACATTCTTTACCAAATCACATAAGCTTGTGATTTGCAAGCTATAGTGGGTGAATAACACAATAATTCAAAACCGGATAAGAAGAAATCAAAACCTGATAAGACTGCACTTTCAGCGGGTTCAACTGTCACAACTTGGACACTAGGTTTCTTGTTCTTCAAGTAACGACCGGCACCCGTGACAGTACCACCTGTCCCACATCCAGCCACAAAAATGTCCACCTCTCCTGCTGTAGCTTCCCAAATTTCAGGTCCTGCAAAAGATCCAATTACATTTTAAGCAAAGAGTTAGTACATAACAAGAACTACATAAATTGTGCAGAAGAAGGTTGCATCCTCATCTATCCATAACGTGCATGTCTTGGTAAATCATTTAGGCCTTTTGCTAGAAGATTCAAGTGCAAGAAAAGTGTCAAAAAAGGACCTGACCAGTATAACGGAAATGTGCTTCAGGATTTGCTGGGTTCTTGAACTGGCTCAGCATGTATGCATTGGGAGTTTTAGCAAGTATGGCATCTTGCAACTCAAAAAAATAATCGAATCCTTTTTTGGCATCTGTTTTCACCATCAGCAAACCCAATCACAACCTTGATTCGAGACAGGTATAGTCTAACAACCAACAGGGGAACAAGTTTCATGACATTACAGTTCACCAGGTTAGAAATTGACAGTTGCAAAATGTGAATCCCCTGTGTAAGATATCACTTGTTGCGGCTGACAACTATCACATTTTATCCCAACCACCCACAACAAAGAGAACAAAGGAGGTGTAGAATGTATGCACATCAACAAAAGTCAGAGAGAAGACACACCTGCTAGAATTAACTCTGCACCAAGTGAACGCATAAGAATACGTCGTTCCATAGAGCAGGAATCAGGCATGATGATGATCACTCGGTAGCCTCTGTGCCTAGCCACCATTGCTATTGCCACCCCTGTGTTTCCACTTGTGACCTCAATTAGCACCGTCTTGCCAGGTGTTATCAGCCCCTTTTCTTCTGCATCCAGTATCATACTGCACAATTTTTCACACAGAACAGAGATTAATTCTTCATCACCTTCACTGCTGTACCACAAATCCATCAGTGCACTTACAAGAAATCTCTCTTTCATGTTGTGGATGGATATGTAACATGTTTGGAAATTGCTATTGTTGTGATAATCAATCAGCCCTGGACTCAATCATGAAATTCATACTTGAGTGCAATGCGGTCTTTCACAGAGCCTCCTGGTTGCTTCCCTTCCAGCTTCCCCACTATCCTTGCCATAGCTCCTTCTGCTTTGGTGATGTGCTTTATTTCGACAAGTGGTGTCCATCCTATGAGCTGCAATCAAAACAAAAAGAAGTGCTGAAGATTATCAGGAGAAAGATACTATCATCTCCTGATTCAAGCTTTAACACTAATATCTTCAAATAGACAGAAGTATCAGTCTTCAGCAAATTGATTTGATGTGAAGTGAACAGATTCCCCACTGAGGATCTGTTTTCATCCTGGTACTCCCCTACATTTTCAACACTGAACTGTAATACCATGGTAGGCTCAAATCTTCTTCCATTGTACCTATCTGAACAAATTTATTGAAAGAGCCTCTGTTTTCTGCACTAGGATTCAATCAGTGGAAACAATTTTTCTGGCTGAAGTGACATTGTAGCTGAGTTCAGATGCATGCTGGTGAATATGAGTGCATTTTATATGACAACTTATGACATCAGCATGATTCCTACACACTTAAGGCATTCACTTTCACATAACTCAAGATGCTAAGATCTCAACTTCAAAAGGATCTGAGATAAGTAACAGCTAAAAAGACATTTGATTCAAAATAGAGCAAATGTTTGGTACCTCACAGGATAATGAGCACATTTATGACAACCTACAACATAGCCATGAGTCCTAAACACAGGAGGGATTTGCTTCCATACTCAAGATGCTAAGATCTCAACTGCAGAAGGATCTGAGATAAGTGATTGTAAAAAGACATTTGATTCAAATGTGTGGTTACCTCGTCAACATTGCCAGCAATATTCTCCTTCATAGCTGATTTCTCTCCGAGCTTGACAGTACTCAGATCCTGCAAGAATGTAACGGATTTGCTTAATTCATGCTCAATTAGATGCTAAGATCTCAATTCCACAAGATCCAAGCTGCTAGGTCACAAAACACATTTTGATTTGAAAGATAGAAGAATGTTTGGTGACCTCATCAACGCTCCAAACTGCTCGACAGTACTCAGATCCTACAAGAAACCGCATGACTCCAGTTGTTGGAGACCGAGACTAGAAATTACAGGAACGTCGGAACCAGCAGAGACTAGATACTCTTCGAAAATTCTTGCACAACCCAAACACACAGACCCTCTAGTCTACAAGGGTTGGAAAACGCATTTTGATTTGAAATAGCGATCACGAGTCGAAAACACTGAGGAATTTTGCTTTGATACTATTCAATACGCTAAGAAGATCTCAACGACATCAAAACATCCAAGCAGCTAGGACATTGCAAAACACATTTCGAGGAAGCAAATTACATAGCAATTTATGTGTTGGTAATTTATTACCTCATCAAGGCCACTAGCAGCGACGATATTCTCCTTCATAGCTCTCGCTCCAAGCTCGACACTCAGAATATATCCTACAACAATCCGCCGCACTCTAGCTGCTGGAGACAAAGTCTAGAAATAGGAACGCAACCACAAGACTCTACCGGAACCAGAGTCTCTTCTTCTTCTTCTTCTTCTTCTTCTTGCGCGCAACAGACACACAATCTCTCTCTCTCTCTCTCTCTCTCTCTCTCTCTCTCTTCTTCTCTTAAATTTTTGCCCGGTTCTGAAATTGGCCTCACTATTTAGCATATCCAGTGTGCACTGTTTAGTTTCTCCCCGATCCCCACCCATCTTCCATGAACTTGAAAAGATGGAGTGTACAAAGTAAGAGACCACTTAACTCTCACCACCTGAGCCAATCATGGTAGTTGCTCAATAAGAAACACAGTCATTTACTATTCCTCAGAAACAGTAATGTGATGAAACCCCGCAAGCACTTTCCCCCCGCAAGCACTTTCCCTCTACTGGCGCTCTACCACGGCACTGACAACATGTGCGCTTTTCCGGACCCCAAGCAGTTTCACAGTGTGTTTCTGCATCGAAAAATTTTGCTGTACAGTGGCATTCTACTGCTGCAGTTGAGCATGCTCTTACGCACACAAGTGCATTTCGGCTTAATCTCCTTCACAATGTGCAATAGTTAGTCCATTAAGCATGCTTGAATTTTTTTATATGTTTTAATGCCGTTCTTAATGTTTCTCAGGACTCCCAGGCTGGGCTTTTTTTATATAAAATTTAAGGATTTTGTGATGTAGCTGAAGTGGCGATCATCCAGAAAAATAATTTTAGCCATATTTGGTTGCATAGTACGTAAGAAAGGGGAAACAAAAAGGGAGAATTCTTTTATATTCTTGGCTACCCGCTGGAACTTATCAGATAAATTTTACAATTTGGAATTATTTTTCTCTTTCAAAATATGGCGAATTTGGACCATTTCTTTTCCATGAAAAAACCTGTGTATAGGTGGAAATCACATTTTTCAAGTCAAAATTTGGCAACGATTTGTCAATTAAAAAAACACCTCTCAAGAGGGCTAGAGTAATGGACAACTGGTCTCCCCCCTCCTCCTCCTCCTCCTCCTCCTCCCACAACACTCCCTCACTCCACAAATAGTTCAACAACTCAACCCTTACGAAACATTATCTAATAATCCTTCTTGCACTCTCACCCATTAGTCTCCACAGCACAAAAATATATAATTTTTTATTTTTCAAATGCCTAATACATGGGCAATTGTAAGGAACATCTCTTCTTGTCTACCCTTTTCCATCTTGATTTGTGAACTTTCTATGCGATACACCCATGTGAATATATGACCTCATCTCATGTCAACGTCCGCATGCTCCGTGGTTCGTACATAAGTCGACATCACAAAGCCATATGGCACCTTCATACATTCCTTCTCACCACCACCACGTTACTACTTTAGTACCTTTAGATGAATCGTTCTTAATTTTGTTTTAAACAATTTCCAAACAAAACACAATCGTACACCCTTAGCTTCTTCCCATGCTCTTGTTCCCACCCACCTCAAATGCTCTTGCCCCACCTGATTATGCTGAACAATATTCAAATTGGGCTTGTCAAAGCTTTTATAAATAATTAAAATTTTCAATTAAAACATGCTGATTGTCAACCATAGGTATGGTATTTTGCATTATGATTAATAATTGTCCCAAGGAAGTTTAGCGAGCACGATTGGACCCCTCACCATGAAATGATTATGGTTTTTTTCAATCATGTACATTGTTCCAAAAAAGGGCTTCCTATGCATGGATTATGCATTAATACATCATGGATGATGATAATGATGAGTTGTCGTCATGAAATATATATAGGTAACAATGCAAAAAATACAATAAAAAACTCGATGGCCGGAACCATCACATGGAAGACAAAAGGGAAGGCCAAAGAAAGGCCAAAAGATGCCAACAAGAACCAAAGAAGGGAGAGAGCTAGTCCCTCTTGTGGTAGGAATAACTCATAATCACAAAGTAAATTTCATCCCTAAATGATGAACATTAATGGATGTGTGTTTGTTTATTAAAGATGAATGAATGAATTTGTTTCGTTTAATCTATGTATGAAGGAAGGTAGTTTGTTTTGTAGTTATGAGATCCACAGAACCAGGATGCTTCAGATCATGTTCTTGATGTCTTTGGAAAGCCCTTGACAAGGACGGGTGCATGGGCTTGATTCCATGGCGTTTGAACTTGGGGTGCAAAAGTTCTTGAATATTGAATGATTTCTTCATTTAAAATTAAATTAAGTCAGAGCTGAAATTTTCAGAGGAATTGGAATGTGGCTTTGGTGTTGTTGGAAAGATTTTGATGAGCAGCATTTAATAGAGTTCATTTGGTAATATTTGGATTCAGAATGTGGGAGGTATTGGATTTTAAGTGATTTATGCCGCTGAAAATTCAAATAAATTCCAAAAGACCAGGTTTTGGAAGGAAAAATCAGTTGAGGACAAGTTCACACTTGGGCCCACAGCATAGGCCTCACTAGTTATAGTTGAAGACATATATGGTGATACAAATAATTTCATTCATGAACTTCTCATCAAAATGCAAACTTGAGTTTTAATCAGCTCAAAGGAATTACAAATTGGGACCTTTTCCCAAGCAATGGTTAAGGTGTTTTCTTGGGGTTGGCATGGCTATCATCTTATGTGGCAACCTAAATTTTAATCCTACAACAACCAAAAAAAGACAAAAGCTCTCATATTAGCCAACTACAGCAAAAAGGAAAAAGTATGACTTCATACATATGTATTATCTCCTTTTCTTAAAAGTGGAACCCTAGGATATAAATTGGTACTAGTTTTTGGTATCAAAGAACTAACTAGATTGGTATGACCTAGGACTATAATAGTCTCATATTGGTACTTGCTTTGGTAAGGACACAGGTTATATTAGCCTTGTACCAATTCATGTTTGGTGGGAACTTGACATAACAACATAATAACTTCATGCTAAGGTTATACAAATGTCAATATGTATATACTAACCTGATCCAACCAAAAATCAACCTTCGACCCTAATGTTAAGACTAGGGGGCTTACAATTATTATTTTTAAAAAATCTAAATATACCAATACCAAAATAAAATGAAATTTTAAACCAGATTTACCACAACACCTTTGCAAAATCATAATTCATGGATATTTCTATTATTTATGAAAGTATTCTTTGATAATTCATAACTAATAAATTGGTTAATTAATTAATATTTTAATTATTTTAATATTTCATTTTTAAAATTTCTGAACTATTAATTAATAATGTATAACTATTATGTTAGTTGGTTATTATTTACATATTAATTACTGATTTTTTAATATTTTCTTTATTTATCTGATTATTTTAAATTATTAATGAAGATTTATAACTAATAAGTTGGTTATTTAATTAATTACTTATTAGTTGTTAATTACTTGTTATTTAACTAAATTTTATAACTAATAAGTTAATTACTTGCTTATTATTTAGATACTAATTATTAATTGGTTAATATTTTAATTATTTATTTTTAAATTTTAAAAATATTAATGAAAATGTATAAGTAATAATTTGGATAATTAGTTATTATTTCTCTTTTTTCTATATATGAATTATGAATTAATAATTTCTAAATAAATTTATTATTTAATTGATTAGTATATAGTTATTAATTTATTATTATTTAACTTATTAAATAGTTAGTTAGTTGGTTATATACTTAGTTATATAATTTACAAAATTGAAAAGGATGACAAAAGATATGAAATAAACTGTTTAATTGCAACTTAATTTGCAAATAAATTACAACTTCAAGTTTTATCTCATATATTTTGTCCTACACTTTCACATAAAAAACACATGTGAATTGGGATGAGCCAATCAAAAAAACTTAACCCTTTAAAGGGTTTAACCCTAAGAGTTAAACCCCAAAAAAATTTAAAATATTTACCTACCTACCTAATCACACCTACCCACCTAAATATTGATTTTAATTTATTTTGACCAAAATTCCAAAATGCCATGTGTCACAATTTAAAACCATTAAAAATAGATGATGAGGATCCGTTGTCTATTTTTTAAACTTTTTTTTTTCAAGCCTTTTTCATTTGCCACATGCCCAAAAACATTTACATGAGGTCGTGCAAATGTATTTGATAAATATTCACATTGGCTTTGTGTATGTGTATTTGTAAAAGAAAAGTATACATGGCAATAATATAAGTGTAAGCGTAAAAAATTCAAACTTGTAAATGTAAATCATTTATGCTTGTATTTACATTTACATGGGATTTACACGCCATATATATGACTAAATTGACACTTACACACACAAGATTAGTTAAATATTATGTTTTGCAAAGAATTTTAAAAGGTCTTTTGTCAATTGTCTTCCCTATAACACTAAATTGGATAAATTTATCTTCTATTTCTTGTCCAATATAAGGATACATCGAACTTGAAGATTTAATCATAACATTAAATTGAGAAAAGGCATAGTGATAGATCATTTAATAATAATTTCCTCTAACACATCTTGAATTCAAACTACAAATAAACCCCCCCACCCTCCCACCCCCAATTTGTACCCTTAACCCCCACCCCCACCAAAATAAAAGAAATTTATAAATTGAAAGTAAAGAAATTTTTAGAATGAATTTTGGGGTGATGAAATCTTGATGTAGCAACTTCAATTGATCATGGGGAATTGATTTTAAAAATTGGGTTGTGAAAAAAAGAAATTTCCAATGTTGTCAATCAAAACAAAAGCTTGAGTAAATATAGTGATTTTCTTATGAAGATAGTAAATTGAAAAAAGGTAGGAAGGAGTTCTCATAATATGATAAACATAGTCATTAATTTCATTATTTAATTTGAATTAAAAACTCCCATGACAATAGTTGAAAATTTACAACAAATCCCCATTGTAATGAAAAAAGGAAAACCAAATGAAAAGCTAGTTAGTGTTGTACCTTTATTTGTGTTTATGAGGATACAAGCTTCAAGAATTTCAATAATCATTTAGCCCAATTTATTACATTTATAATTACACATAATTCCAAAACCCATAATCATTGGATACTAAAATTTTGTACAATCTCGAATGATTTAGGTTTACAATGTGATGATAGATGGGTCCATGGAACTTTTTCCAATTGGATTATTTGGAGAGAATGTATTCTAGCTTCATTTAGTTCTTGGGTATTTTTAAATAAGTTGCATGACTAATTAACTCAAACACAAATTGGTTTGAAAATAATCCCTCACATCATATGTAGGAATTATGCAAGCTATTATGAGAAGATAAAACAACCATAGCATTTCCAACTATATTCACATGAGGTTGTTCATTAAAAGATTATGACTATTTGAATTAATCAAATTTGTGAATGAAAGAACATTGATAAACTTGCAAGTGGTAATAAACTAAACAAATTTCTAGCAAACTATGAACATTTTATGATTATTGAGTTTGAACTTTATTTTTGTCATACATCAATTTTGTAAGGTTAAATTTTAGGGGAAAATAAAATAGATGCATGGACTAAGTGACTTTCAAATTTGTATGTATGTTTTGGGTGGAAATTGTGTTTGAGGTACTTTTGTTGCTATGATAGTTAATATAGTGTTATAAATACATTGTATAAATATACTTTGATTGCTAGAAAATCAAAAGAAAGAGGTTCAAAACATCAAATAAAATGGATTTGAACATGGTGATCATGATGACGGAGGGTGTCGATGTTGAAGATATTCTAAAGCAAAAATGAGGGTTAAAATGGATATATGTTGGTTTGTTCAAACTTTTATTACATTACAAGATTTTTCACACACCAGTCAAGTCCTCAATGATTGAATCTTACGAATCCTATAGGTTGAATTAAAAAACACATATGGTGTGGAAAACTAAATGAAAGCACACTATAGTGAACAAAAACTATTGTCGCAAATTTTATTTTTATTAATTATGTGTGTTTTAACTTCCACCAACCCAATTTTTAATTCATAAATGTTATTCATAATAAGGTAATTCAAAACCCAAAGAATAATTTCTTTAAAGAAATTATTTTTTTATTAATTCTAAATTACTGAATTATTTTTTGCGAAAATATAATACATGTAACAATATATTGTAAATTGCAAATATACTCCAAAGACAATTCAAATGATTATCAAACTTGATGAAGTACTTAGTCATATATTAAGTTCATGAGTTGATTATACCCAATGTTCAATTTCATATAAAGAATTCCACTCATGTGATTTCACAAAAGCATTTGGATAAAGTTTTTCATTCAAAGGATGATAAATTTGTGAAAAATAAAAGTTTATTGAAAACTTACTATCTTTTGCAAGTAACAAATTTTTGTTAGAATCCTTGTGTCAAAAATCCATTTCATGTCTCAAGACTTTGGAGATAGTGAAGATGCCCACAAATGGTTCGAAGTTAGTTATACAAGCACAAGATTTAACAATGATGTAGTGGATGTGGTTATTTTGTAGTAAAATCACATTGAAATTACATCAATGTATGTCTAACAATGTGAGAATTACATGTGGTGGTAGCAACAAGCAAAGGGCTTATGTGCAATTGGGTCAAATTTGTTTGTGGGAGGATTCAAAAATAATTAATAGTGGAAAAAAGAGTAAAAAAGACCTAGGTTCACATATTTGCAATCATTATATTTCTTTGATCATTGAAAATCATCTTGAAACAACCATCAATAAGGAAAACATGAAGCTTCAATAGCTTTTTTTTAAAAAAATAATCATTGGGAGAATCCCAAGTTATTTAAATATAACAATAAGTGATTTAACCCAAAGGCTGAATTTAAATATTGAGACGTGTAATTATGGTGTTAAAGCATGGGCCACTATGGTTGCAAGTTTGTCATATCAACGACACACTTTATCAAATAAGGTTGAAGAGGTTGTAAACTTGACATTTATAAACAAATTGAGTTGTTTGCTTGAATTTGGTTGTTACATACATAGAAGAAGTTTACATTTGCAAATCCTTGAATTAAGTCATGAATGTGATTGTGCATTGCTAATGCACCTTTAATTATTGAAAAGACTTGGGGGTAATTACAACATTTGCATTTGGAATGTAAAATCAAAATTTGAACAGGAGACATCATAATGGTTTGTCCTAACATTGAAAAAAACCCATGATTTGTTGCTAATGAATTTGTAATTAATAAATGTCACACGTCATTGGATTGAAAGGTCCTTGGAATTGAATTTCTTTCACATTGTGTTTTATAAGCTTATTGATAATGCATGTAATTAGATTATGATTAATGGTGTTTAACTTCCCCAAGAAAATGATTATTCATGCTTATTTCATCCAAGTAGACCCCTAATATCCTTTTAGTCGCATATTTAACCACATCATACCAACCATCACCTTTCATGCCACCATCAAGTATTTTATGTATGATAATCAACAATAGTTGCTGAAATAATATTTTTTTGCAAAAATGGGGTTGAGAAACTCAATTTTGATTATTTCAAAATTTCAACTATATAGTTTAAATATGTTAAAACTCATTATGTTTTCATATATCCTTACAATAGCCCAATGCTTAAGGCTACTTTATATGTGTAATTGGGTGCAAACAAGATACAACATGAGCCAATAGCATTACTTTAGACAAGGACTACATGTATTTTTGTCCAATTTTTTTTCCTTCATATGAATGAATTTTTAAACAAAATCTTTTGCAAATTGTCATAAAATTTGTTTATAGTTGTCCCAATAAATGACATGTATTTTTATTTATCATTTTTTAATAAATAATTTTTTTGATAGTGTGTTAGATTCCTTGTAGATTTTGTGTTACATTTAAAAACTTGATAACAATTGTAAATCATAATAAAAATTTCCATTTCTACATTTTATTTTTCTTGTATATTATAAACTACAACTTTTTTTAACACATCATGTATGTTATATGTGGTAACAGGATCTTGAACTTATGGATGATTTTGAAAAGTTTTTTAAATGTTTAAAATTATAGAATTTCACATTATTTAGGGTATAAGCATTTTTATCCTTTATTTATTTTTTCCATCAAAATGATTTTATTCTATGAGTCCTTTTGATTGGCCTTTGGAAAATTAAGTCATTATGACACAATAGGTATTCATTTTCAAATGTTTTAAATTAGAACTTAAACCTAAATTTTCATCAAATGAATTTTTGGTTTGAATTCCTTGACATTCATATGAATGAACAAGCAACAACTTGCCATGATTGCCATGGTTTTGAATGGTAAAACAAAAATATTTTGCTAATTTTGAATGGTTTTGTTTATGACATGATGCCCTTTTTGGCTCATTGGATTGTGACTACACCCAATAGGTGAATGGTTTGATTATCTTAAAATCTAACACATATGCTTCAAAGAAAAAACTTGGCTTACCTTCTTGAAAATTAATTACTACTAATGGTCACTTTCGTCATGTTTGAACTAATTTCACTCAAATTATCCTTGCCACGTTCAAGTGTTTCATGGGTAACTTCTATGTGGAGCTCTTCTATGGGGTTATTCCTAATTAATTGTGGGTTAAAGGTAACCCAATTCTTGGTATTGCCCATTTCCTTTGTTTTGTTGACTATGTGATTATTGCTTCAAAAGATTCCCTAGTTGATAATTACAAGCTACTCAATATTATGAATGTTTGAAACATTATCTTATACACAATAAAAATTCTTGATAGTTTCTACTAGTCCACCAACATAACAATTGTTTTTTATTTCACTTCCATGCTCATGTCAATGGGAATTACTTTTACTTAGATTACATCAAACCCCATTCCTATTAATTAACATGTTTCTAAAAACCAATGAGATTATTATCTCTAATTATTAAAGGATATATATGTTTTGAAAACTACCCAATATTAATATATCAACACTTAACAATTTGAAAACATGGACATTTAATTAAAAATTATGGCCTTAACCTCTAACATGTAACCAATATTATTTGGTGTCACAAGTGGCAATTTAAAATCAAATGACAATTTATATATAATTAACCACCCTTCCAATCATGATTGTTGAAAGTTCATGGAATTAAAATTCCGACATGCCTTTTAACTTTGAATATTAATTGGTGTTTTGTAATGTTTCTTCCATTGCCCATGTCAATAAAAAAATGATCTTCAAATTTTGATTATTCACAAAATAATTTTTTTTACATTGAAATAACAAGTTTTTGCTTTGAAATCCAATTTACCCATGTGAAGATTCTCAAAACCACCAAATACTTGTTGTACAAGTCTAAATTTGTTTTGTTTTCCAATACCTACTTATTTAACTTTACTTGGTCTTGTTAGTTTAAGGTTGCACCTTTTATAAATACTTGTGCCCAATATAATTTAATACACCAAGTCACACCACTAGTTTGTAGAATTTGTTTTACACATCCAATTTTTTATTACTAATCGATGGCCTTTAAAGTAATAAACATTCTTATTAACTCCCCACATGTAATTGAATATTGATCCAAATGTTGTCAAACTAAAATGGTTTCAATGTTTTTATTGGTCAATTATAAAATATTAATGAAATTCATTATTATATTAATTCACACTACTTCAAAAATAAGTTTTTTAAATGGTCAAATAGCCTAATTAATCATTCTTGATTAATGGGCATGTCCATTTTGATAATTAGAAACCTTGGGGTTAAATGACATGTGTATTTTTTGACCAATGAACTTGAACAAAATGAACTATATGACTATTTGTCAAATCAAACATCCAATAAAATTGAACATTTTATGTTAGTAATTTATATGCCAAACAAACTGTTACCTAGGTTAATTAAGTAGGTAGCTTAGGTCTACATACTTACTTAGTTTTCAGCCATTTTACAATCTAGTTACCTCCTACTTGCCCACCTACCCACCTGAAATCTACCTCAAAAATTAAATACAACAATCCTAAAATCTACCTACCTCCTACTTCCTACCTACTCACCTCTAACTTCCTTCAAAAGTTAAATGCAACAATCCTACAATTTACCTACCTCCTATTTCCTACCTACATATGAATAATTTGAAAAATAATTTAACATAAAATGAGGATAAAATTAACAAAATATTTTAAATTTAACTTAATTACATTGTCACATGCTAATTTCCTATTTGATCACATGTTACTGAATTCACTTGTCCATATCGATTCATCATCAATCATTAAGAAACATGGTGAATTAACTAAAAAAATAATCTAGTGAATTAGGCCCACATTTGTACTTGTGTAACTACCTGCTCACTTACTTACCTAAGTTTACCTTCCTACCTCTTGTGTACATGCACACTTGATGATATCATGAATATCCATCTAAAAAATAATATGCTTCATACCCTGCTACTATGTTCAACATTTCATCTGTAAAAGGTAATGGGTATGGATCCTTCTTTGTGGCTACATTTAATTTTCTGAAATCTATACAAATTTTCAATTTGCCATTTTTCTTGGGTACTATTACTATGGGTGACAACCATGTAGCCTCCTCTACAAATTGAATAAATTTAGTTGCTATCAACTTGTCTATATCTTGTTTGACTACTGTAACATAGTTTAGATTTAATCTATACTTAGCCCGATGAGCCAGTGGTATAGTAGTGTCCAATTCAATTATGTGTTTACCAACTCTAGTGGAATCCTTTTCAAATCTTTGTATGTCCATGTAAAAACATCTTTGAATTCCTTCAACAACTATTCTAGTTCCAACACCTTGCTTGTTCCAACTATGCATTAATTTTCACCATTTGTGGTTCCGCATTTGTTTCCATATTGAACTTCATTAATTACTAATCTTCCATTAACATCCATCCAGCCATTTGTAATTCCTGTGCTTTGATTTTTGCTAAAGTTTCATCACTACAACACTCTTAGTTGATGACTATAATATGTCTCCGGATACACCTTATCCTCTAGAGCTATCTCTGACTCATATATGTTGTTAATTATCTTCTTTCTTTGTGTTTTGTACTTCAAATTATTGCTTTGAAATAGTAATATTCACATCTATATCCATGATCTCCACATCTATGGTTATCACAAATTGAATTCTTGTAGGTAAATTGATTATTCCTATTGGGAACAATTCTAGCTCTATAGCAAAGATGATATCTTCTTTCATTTGTGATGCCATTATGATAATCATAGCGCAATAACATTTATAGTCTTCTTACTTCACCTCCCAAATGTTTGGTGATTATAATTGTCCCATTCCCTTATATGATAATAATGTTATTCCCCCAATCATGTGCCACTTAGCATCCCTCAACCATGGTTTCCCTAACAACATTGAATAACTAAAATCTACCACACTATTTGAAGTATAGTAAAAAATAGTTATGTAAAGAATGTCATGAACATATATCTTTAGGTTTTTTATCAATCCCACGGGTTTTGTGGTTGTTTAATCTACAATCCTCAGATTATATGGTGAAGGTTTAAGCTTTAGAAGCCCCAACCTCAATCTCAATTGTTATGTGATAATATTAACTCTAGAACCTCCATCTAGCAACACATCCTCTATTGTATTATTCCCAATATGTACTTGAATCACTACTATATGATTATCTATTGTTATAGCAACTGTCCTTACCTCTAGTACTGAAGAACCAACTTGTTTATTTGTGGTTACCCTACTTACATTCTGAATTTTTTTCTAGTTTTAGCTTTTTCCAAAGATATATTTTTAGCTTAAAAGCCATTTTAAGCAACTGTCCCAAGCTCAAAGTATAATTTGTTTTTAGCATCTACTTACCAATGTTTAGAAAAATCTTTTGTACTATGATTAGTTTCTCTTATGAATTCAACACTTCCTAATATTTTTATGTTTCCACAGGAGTAATATTTGGCATATCTGGCCAGGTTGTGTTCCATCCCTCCATGGATTTGGATGGCCCTTCTATCTGGGTCTATGTTTTTTTGAATTTGTTGAATTGTTTCCACCATTGATTTCTTCAACCATTTTTCTTTTTCCTAATTAGCAACACTCATTGATTTTTTTAGTTTTCTAACCTTAGACACATGTTCTTCAATTACTTTACTTCTCATGGTAATATTAACATCCACCACATTCACATTTGTAATGATTGTTTATGTCTCAACAATAGGTTGAACTTTTGTTACTACCGTACATTTCCCATGAAACATCTTTTGCATCTCAACAAACTTTGGACAATTTGTCATTTTATGTCCATTCAAACCACAAATGCAACGTGCATATGAAGATGTCTTTTGTGGTTTTTGATTTGGATGTGCGGCCTCTGTGGTTTCCATCGTGCTCTATTATTTCTTCTTTCTACATGTCTCCACATTGTGATCTATCATCCCACAATTTGTGCAATGTTTGTTAGTCTTCTTTATATTGTTTTGTGTTTTTGTTAATGTTGCATGTTTGGTACTTTGTGGTACTAAAAGTGTATTCCTTGCTTTCGTAGTAGTCATGCCTTCTTCACACAACATTACCACCTCCTTATGTTGTAGTGTTGATTGCTTCATCCCTACCATCACATTTTTGAAGTATGATTGCAAACTTGCTCTAAACATAGTAGTCAGAAAAAAAAATTTGGTCAATAATTGTAAACCATGGACCAACTTTTGAATTCGTTCATAGTAAACCTCCACCCTCTTAATCTCCTCTTATTCATATTCTTCAACTCCATGTATATTTGCTTGTCATTCTGAATCTTTTGATGACGTTTGTAAAATGTTTGTGTAAGCCCCAATGTCTCCCAAACCACAATGTCCCCTATCACTGCACTTTTGGTACCATTGGAAAGCCTTTGATGAGAAAGGTGCACTTTGGTTTCACAATGTTTCAAATTACAATGCAAAAGTTATTGGATGTTGAACAATTTTGTCAAAAGAAATTCAACAAAATAAAAGCTCAAAATTTAATGAAAATTGGAGAACACTTTAATACTCTTGAAACATCCCTTGATGAATGTGATTTCTGGAAGGTAATTTTCTAAATTTTAGACCTAAGGTGAGGGGAGATATCAAAGTTTGAGTAATTTTTGTCATTGGAAATTAATTTATAATATTTTTTTCGACAATTGGACCAATGGCACACACCAAACTGGTAGACGTAAAATGATTGTAAAGGAGTTTGGCTTTCAAGGGTAAATAAATCATAGTGAAAAATGGTCATGTAAAAAAAACAAGGGGTGTGTCACATTGTGGCCTTGCAATTTACATTAAAAAGTATCTTGAGGCAAAAGAAGAATTATGGAAATTAAAAAACTTCATCATGTAGAAATTACAATCTTCAAAAAATCCTCTAAAAGAAACCAAAATCCTTCAAGCTATTATAACTCTACACCGTAGTACCTTGGCGATTTCAACACATGTTCGTTGAATAATTAATTAATTTTGAAACATTCATTTCAACAAATGAAATATTCCCTAAATATATCCACTATTTTCCTTCACAATATTTTTTGGATTGGAAGAAATAATTTTTGGAAAATTTCAAAATTTCTGAAAATAATATACTTAGTGTCGAAATGGCCAAGGTACTAAGGTAATAACTAATCTCATTCAACACAAGCCAAAAAATATGAAGTATCAAAAATCCTCATATAAAAATAGACCTATTAGTATTACCTAGTATGGGCCAAAATCCCTTAAGCTACTATACTCTATAATGAATCTAAACACAATAAATATCCTTAAGGGCCTTGGTAGTAGGCAAGGCCAACACCAAACCATTGCCAATGCCGACATAAGGAATGAACCTACTTTGTAAAGTCCTGAGGGGTGGGTTTATGGGGAATTGGGCCAAGCTCGACTCTCTCTTGTGAGGCCCCTAAAGCCTCCTCCACCGGGGTCTACACTACACTTTTGGCTTTGCCTAAAAAAATGTAATAAAATATAAGCTTCCGAAGGAGAAATCAAGGTCTCGGAATCCGAATTTATCATTTCCCAGGTTGAATATAGCCCTTAAGAGACTTCACTCGAGAAGGTGAAGATACGAGTACTAGTAGTATTTAGGTCTTCCGGTTCTAAGTGCCGTAGGATAGAGAGGTGGAGAGTTGAGAGTGAAAGTCGGGATTGAGGAAATCACCGAGTGAGTTCTTGACACCCCCTCCTTACGGGATAGACATAAAAATTTATAAACCCCCCCCACCCCACCCCACCCCACATCCCCATAAAAAGGAAGTTGGGTGCCGGGTCCATTGGATGCCAATATGAGCCACGAACATGCAACAATCGATTTTGTCTGTAAGGGGATAATGACGAACTACGA